>Ga0055584_100005654_pt1 | contig 12253 bp, 8 predicted proteins | sample OSDHelmetaG_FD_58716 | JGI IMG/M metagenome (GOLD analysis project Ga0055584, IMG submission 58716) | Pelagic marine sediment microbial communities from the LTER site Helgoland, North Sea, for post-phytoplankton bloom and carbon turnover... | ecosystem: Environmental > Aquatic > Marine >... | reverse complement strand
ACAAACGTCGGTATAAATTGCATATCAATGACGATATAAATCTTATACAAACGTCGGTATGAATTGCATATCAATGACGATATAAATCTTATACAAACGTCGGTATAAAATTATGCAGCTATTGATATAAATTTCATCAATTAACTCCTAAAATGCAAATGCAAATGTAATCTAATAAAATAGAAAATAGTAAGTTAATTACTATTTTCTATTGACTCATTTCAAATAATGCACTAAATTACACTCAACAAGAAAATACTAATCGGTTTACGATTTTTAATGTGTTGGGAGATTATTATGATATTTGAACAATGTGAAACTATGTTTGCAGGTGCGCCAAGTGCGTTTTTTGAAAAAGAGACTGCACAATCATCAGATGATAAATACTGTGCTCTTAAAGGAAGTGACCTTCTATCTGACGGTTATATATCTACAGAAAACCTTCAACAAGTAGAATTAAAAGAAGGCAAAAAAATAGAAAAATTCTTACTTAAAGCTGGTGATGTAGTCTTACTTGCACGTGGTCAATCTATGCGATGTTGCATTGTTACAACTGAGGCCGCTAAACATAATTTAATCGCAACGGCTAACTTTATTGTTATACGTATTAATAGCGGATTAAAAGCTGAGTTTCTCGTTAGCTACTTTAATTCACCATTAGGGAAAAAATCACTTAACCATTCAAGTGTATCTTCTTCTACCAATACAATTAAAAGTATTTCATTAAGTGGTCTGAAAAAGTTAAATGTAAAATTTCCTACTGTTCAAATTCAAGAGCAAATAGCTAAACTGTTTCATGCTGGCGTTGCTGCTAAAAGAGCAACACTAAAACTAGCTGAGCAACAACAAAAAACAGTTGAAGCAAAAGTGCTCAATTTAATTGAGGCCGCTTAACATGACAAATGAAGATTACAGAAAAGCGATTTGGAATTTAGTCGATACAGGACGAGGAATAACAGATCCTAGAAATACCTTGGACATAATCACTACGGTTGCAACGTGTGCTTTACTGAACCAGGAACGCTTTACTCATATTAAAAATATGGGAGCCAATTCGATAATTCCAGCGTTAAATGAAGTGATATTTGAACTAAGTAAAAAGCATAAAACAGCTTTTGAATATTGCACTGAAATTAATATATTGCCTGAAAGTGTTATAACCAGAATTGTGTATAGCATTGCCTCATTTGAAAATTTAGCAGCATTTGGTCCTGCTATAAGAGAACTCTTAATTGAGCATGCTGGAAAGCATGGGGAATTCGGTAGCACGGCATACATGGAAAAACTGGTTACTACCTTAGTAGGCGATGCTTCCCAGAAAACACTATTAGATGCAGCATGTGGCTTAGCACGTACTTCTAGTTTAATTGATGCTAAACAAACCTGCTTACAAGAAATTAATTTAACCTCGGCAAGTTTGTCTAATCGCTTGTTATTACTTGAAGGTAAAAACTTAGAAATTTTGACAGGAAACAGCCTAAGTGAATTTAGGTTTGAAGGGAAAAAATTTGATCTGGTAGTCATGGAACCACCATTAGCACTTAGGTTGGATACTGACCTGCGTGCCGAATTACAATACAGCTCATTTATTATTACTGAACAGAATAAGCCTATCCCTTCATCAGCAGGTGATGCTATTTGGATGCAGTTTGCGCTTCATCAACTGAATGAAACGGGTAAAGCCTACTTGGTATTACCACAAGGTTTTCTATTCCGTGGTGGTTATGATGCTGCGGTGCGTGAGCACTTGTTAAATCATGAATTAGTCGATTATATCGTTGCCTTACCATCAGGGGCTTTAAATGGAACAGGTATTGAACCCGTGCTACTGGTGCTTGATAAAGCAAAAGTTAAAGGTAGCCCAATTCGGTTTATTGATATTAGAAATATAGGTTATAAAAACAAGTTTCATATCGAACTTAGTGAATCTGATTTAGTAGATATTTCAGCTTTAGTTAATGGCGATATTGAAGATGAGTCGAAAGCTAAAAGCGTGACAATACGCGAGATCAGACAAACCGAAACCGACAACACAGGTAACAACTTAAACATATCTAAATATGTTTATGTTGATGAAGTTATAGAAATACCCAATATGGCTGAACAGCTTAAAAAGTTAACTCAGTCTCAACAATACTTTGAACAAACTCAGCAGGAGTTATTAACGTTATTAAATCAATAAAATAAGGAGCTTACAATGTTAAACATAAATGTATCAATCGCAGGAACTTTACCTCAAAAACACTGTTATAGTGTGGCGAGAAATGAACACTACAGGATTAAAAACGTGAATAATAATAACGATTATTTACCGATTCCTGAAAAAGTTAAAATGAGCTTTCATCACCAGTTTGAGCAAGTGGCTAATAAAGATAAACAACAAAAAAGAAAGCATGCCTTAAGCAAAATAGTCAGTGAAGCCTATGCGAGTGCGTGCGGTATTATCTCTATTAAAGCCACTGAAGAGCTACATTTATCATTTAACGATGTAACCATGAATTTTTATGTAACACCTAAAACCAAAGCCTTATTTTTTAATTGGTTCAAAAATGTGAAAAGAGATAAATACGCAAAGTCGCGTTGGTATGTGCTTAGAGCATTAGTTTATTACGCATGGCTTGCCGCCAAGCAGCCTTAACAAATTAGAAAGTGAGTAATCATAGCTTATGAACACATTTAGTGAGAATAGTTAGTGATTATGGCTAAGGTTATTCACTATAAAACCAAATTATAAGTCTTCATTAACGAAGCAAACTTAAAAGCAGAATAATATGAGTACTAATCCAGTAGAAAAAGTTGTAGAAAAAATCACCCTACCAGAACTAAGAAGCTGGTTATGGGATAGTGCCGATATTATGCGTGGCACAGTAGATAGTAGTGATTTTAAAAACTACATTTTTGGTCTCATTTTTATTAAACGTCTTTCTGATGTTTTTGATGAACGTATTTCCGTAATAATGAAAGATGAAGATTGTAGCGCTACCGAAGCAATGGAACTTATTCAATCAGACAACCCTGAACAATTTGTACCAGAAGATGCACGTTGGGCAAATTTAGTTAAGAAAACTGAAAATGTCGGTGAAAGCATCGATGAAGCTTTTGCTGAAATTGAGCGTCAAAATTCATCACTAGAAAAAGTACTTACCGCTATTCAGTTTGGTGATAAAGACAAACTGAGTAATGACTTGTTGATGCGTTTATTGCGTCATTTCAATAAACATAAACTGGGTAATAAAAATCTTTATAAAGCCGACTTACTCGGAGATGCCTATGAATATCTTATCGGAATGTTTGCCGATGATGCAGGTAAAAAAGGTGGTGAATTCTATACACCACACGAAGTGGTGGAGCTAATTGTTAAACTGATTGACCCTAAACCTACCCATGAAATTTACGACCCTACAAATGGTTGTGGGGGTATGTTGGTTGAAGCCGCGCGACATATTAAAGATCAATATCCTGAAAATGGGTTAGTCATGGGTAAACCCAACTGTAAACTATATGGCCAAGAGAAAAATCTCGGTACTTGGGCAATAGCAAAGCTAAACATATTTTTACATAATCTTGATGGGGATATTAAACGTGGTGATACCTTAGTTAACCCGTTACACAAAGATGGTGAAGGATTGCAAACCTTTGACCGAGTGATCGCAAACCCACCATTTTCGATTAAAGAATGGTGGGAACCATTAGAAGTTAATAAAGAAATCAAAATAGATAAAAACGGTAAAGAAACTGACATAGCTCCAAATTACAAGAAAGACTTAAAAGACAAATTTGGTCGTTTTGGTTTAGGTATTGCACCTCGTACAAAAGCTGATTTAGCCTTTCTTCAGCATATGATAGCGTCAACCAAAGAAGATGGTCGTATCGGTGTTGTAGTTCCACATGGTGTGTTATTTCGCGAGGGTGATGAAGGTAAAATCCGTAAAGGATTGTTGGTAGGTAATGAGGACTTTCCTGGCGATATCATTGAAGCTGTTGTTGGTTTACCTCCTGCTTTATTTTTTAATACTGGTATTTCAGCCGCTGTTTTGATCATCAATAAGGCCAAACCAACCGAACTAAAAGATAAAGTCATATTTATTGATGCGTCATCTGAGTGTGATGATAGCGATAAGATGAACCGTCTTCGTGATAGCGATATTATAAAGATAACATCCGCTTATACAAAAGCTAAGCAAATAATGGTGGATGCTGGTGAGCAAACAGAAGAGTCTTTGACTGAATTACTTAAAAAAGTTGAAGTCGAAAAATACCTTCGAGTTGTTGAAATGAGTGAAATCGAAGGAAATGACTTTAACCTTAATATTAGTAGATATATTGATACATCTAAAGAAGAAGAAATTATTGATATTCCCGATGTTTTAAAACGTATGGGTAAAATTAATAAAAGCCTTAATGTTGTAGATAAAGAATTGGACTCTCTACTTTCAAAAATGATCGGGAAGTCTTTATGAACACTGTACTAACTGCCAAGCCAAAAGGCTGGCTAATAGGGCCGTTCTTGGATTTTATAGAGTTAAAAAGGGGACATGATCTTCCTGTTCAGGAACGAATAGATGGAGATAATCCTATCATTGGTTCAAACGGTATCACTGGTTACCATAACGAAGCTATCAGTTCCACAGAAGGTGTTGTAACTGGTCGTTCTGGTACATTGGGGAAAGTTTATTTTACATCAAATCCATATTGGCCATTAAACACATCACTTTATATAAATGATTTCAAAAAAAATCATCCCAAATACTGTTATTACTTTTTAAAAGCATTTCCTCTGAAATCATTTGGGACAGGAACAGGTGTACCGACCCTAAACCGAAATATAGTTCATAAGCAGCAGGTTGTATTTCCACCACTATATGAACAAAAAAAGATAGCTACGATTCTATCTACTGTTGATAAAAAAATGGGTCTTATAGAGCAAAGTATTACTCAAACGAAACAACTTAAAGTTGGGTTAATGCAAAAACTATTTTCTAAAGGTGTAGGTATCCTTAAAGAAGATGGTAACTGGCAACAACACACTGAATTTAAAAACTCAATATTTGGTCAAATACCTTCTGTTTGGGAAACTCCTAAGTTAGCTGAGTGCGTGACTAAAGTTGGCAGTGGAGTTACTCCTAAAGGTGGTAGTAAAGCATATCTTGAAACAGGCATCCCTCTGCTACGAAGCCAAAATATTTTATTTGGTAAGCTTAAGTTAGATGATGTTGTATTTATTAGTGATTCTCAACATAAAAAAATGAAAGGCTCTCAGCTACAAGCACGTGATGTATTACTAAATATTACTGGTGCGTCTATTGGTCGATGCGCTGTTCTCCCATGTGACTTTAAAGAAGGTAATGTCAATCAGCATGTTTGTATCATTCGAACAACTAAGAATATTATTCCTGAGTTTACGTGTATCTTTTTAAATTCTTATCTAGGCCAAAAACAGATATGGAGTTTACAGGCTGGAGGTAACAGAGAAGGTTTGAATTTCCAGCAAATTCGAAGTTTTGTTATTCCCGTTTTGCCTCAAAATGAGCAACAAGCGATAGTTGATATTTGTTTTACTGTTGATTCAAAACTCGATTTACTTGAAAAACAAAAAGCAGAAACTCAACAATTGAAAAAAGGCTTAATGCAAAAACTCCTAACGGGTGAATGGCGCGTCCCACTAGATGATAATGAACCTGCATAATAATTTATAAAACAAGAAACGAATAAATAAGGTAAGGATAGAGTGATGTCAGGTCAGGATGAATTAGTAAATGAAAGTGCTAAGCCAGAGTTAGTTGGTGTAGAACGCCCAGCAATTGAATGGCTGAAAAAGCTAGGCTATACCCATATTAAAGGGAGTGAAGTCGAACAGGCGCATAGAGCTGAGCCAGTTATTTTAGATGCTGTTTTGGTAGAGCGATTACATACCCTAAATCCTTGGCTAGCGGAAGTTTCTAACGGTGCAACCAAAGCTATTAAACAGCTTCGTGATATTTGGTTTGATAATAACGATGACTTGATGTTAGCTAACCATGCCTTTTGGAAAGATGTGTTGTTTCAGTCTAACCTCCAACAAAAAGACAAATACGGCCAACCGCGCAGTATTCGCTTTATTGATCAATCCTGTGTTGAAAATAATCGCTTTCATGTGGTTGATCAGTACATAGGTAAAAATACCAATGATGAACAGTTTAAGCCTGATCTTTTACTGTTTATTAATGGCTTACCGCTGGCGGTTATTGAGTGTAAAGCCAGCAATGTAAAGCTGAACAAAGGCATTGCACAACTTGACGGTTATCAAGGCACTTTTACTCAACACTTTGCTTTTAATATGGTCTGTGCGGCTATTAATCGTAGCCAAGCAAAATATGGTGCCATTGTTGCGCCTGAGCAGTTTTATCTAACTTATAAATTTGATGCAAAAAAGTCCGATGAAAAAGCTATATTAGATGAGATAACGGCAAAGTTGGGCAAAGAACCCAGTGAACAAGATAAATTGCTTTGGGCGCTGTTTGAGCCTTCTCGTTTTGTCCGTTTTGTTTGTTTCTACCCAATGTTCGAAGTAGAAGATGGGCGCATGATCAAAAAACTGCCACGTTATCAACAATGGCGTGCAGTTGAAAAAACACTACTTCGTCTACAAGGCCGTGACCCTGAACTAATGGGTGAAGAATTAGGTGGTGTTGTATGGCATACACAAGGAAGTGGTAAATCGTTAACCATGGCACTACTTGCCAGACTAATGCGTGTTGAACTCTCAGGATTTGATAACCCCAGTATATTAGTGCTAACAGATAGAACCGATCTTGATAGACAAATTCATAATACCTTTACTAATGTAGGCATTGAAGCTGCTAAAGCAGATTCTGTTGCTGGTTTAGAAGCTATGTTAGGTAATGATTACGGCACTATATTTACCTCAACGGTACAAAAATTTCAAGAAAGTGACGGCAAACAAATTGACGCAGCAAAAGAGTCTGAAGAACAAGAAGAATCTGATGAGGGCGGTGAAGTTCAAACTCGCGTTAGACGTGTTATAAGAAAAAGTGATGCGGGTAAAGATCAATGCTGGATCATTAAAGAAACAAACAGTAACTACAATCAAATTGACTCAAGCGGAAATGTCTTAAAAGTTAAATGGCTGAAAGTTAGTGAAGAAAAAGTTGATTTCAGGGTATTAAGTAATAAACCAAACTTCTATGTATTGGTCGATGAAGCACATCGTAGCCAATATGGTTTTCTTGCTGCATTTATGAGGGCTTCTTTACCGCGAGCTAAGTTTATTGCCTTTAGTGGAACACCATTATTTAAGGACGATAAAAACACCCTAAGTGAATTTGGTGGCAAAGATTATATTGATACTTATCGCCTTGATGAAGCGGTAGCAGATGGCGCAACGTTACCCATTAAGTATTTAGAAGGTATGGCTGAGTGGGCAAGTGATGGTAATCTAAAGCAAGCTTTTGAAGATCAGTTTGGTAATGAACCACTTGCGCGTAAAAAGAAACTTAAACAAGAATTATTGAAAAAACGTAGAGGGGCTATTAGTCGTATTGAAGAAAATGCTGCGCATTTGGTTGAACACTTTTTATCGGGTGTTAAGGCTCGTGGTTTTAAAGGTATGTTGGTCTGTGATGGCCGTGATATGGCTGTTCGTTACCAAGATGTGCTAAATGACATTATGGCAGCTCGTCAAAAATTAGGTCAACCAACGTTTAATAGCCGTGTTGTTATTTCATTAGGCAGCATGACAGATAAACGCACGGGTATTAGTGAACAACAAGCCCATTACGATACTGGCGCTAAGAGTAAACTTGAAACGATTGAAGAGCGTGTTAGGCGTGAAGTTAAAGCAGGAATTACACCAATTTCTGTACCGAGTGATGATATCCCTAACTTAGTGAATGATCATTTTAAATTACCTTATGGTGATGAGTCTCAAAACAAGCCCGATGATAAAGCTAAAGTAAATAACATTGGCTTAATTATAGTTTCTGATATGTTGTTAACTGGCTGGGATGCGCCAATTGTAAGTACGTTATATTTAGATAAACCACTAAAAGAACATACCCTATTACAAGCAATAGCACGGGTAAACAGAACCCGAAAAGGTAAGACTGCTGGTTATATTGTCGATTACTTTGGTGTGGTTGATTACCTTGATGAGGCACTTAAAGTTTATGGCGGTGATGTACAACCTGAACAAGTGTGGACTGACGTTGAATCTGAATTACCTAAGTTGAAATCGGCACTTACTAAGGTTCAAGATATATTGCCAAAAAAACATAACTTAGTGAAGCAACCTGAGCTTTACAAAGAAGATGCCGATCTCCATTTAGACCCTGATACACGTTTAGATATTGTTGAAGACTTCCTTGTTGCATTATCAGAGTTTAATAGCCGTTTAGATGTAGTGCTACCCGATGAGCGAGCTGCACCTTTTAAGCCTTACTTTAAAGTTTTCAACGAAATTAAGCTGCAATTACGTAATAAAATGCCTGATGCTGCTGATGCTGTGCGTATTACTGCTTCAGAGTCTGAACTATTAAAAAACATGTTGGATGAGCATATTGAGTCAAGTGAAGTTAAAAGCTTACTTGATCGTGAAATATCTATTTTAGACGCTGCTGACATGGATATGTTGCGTAAACAAAAGAGTGCGGGTAGTGCGGCATTAGTAATGAAAAATAAGCTTAAACACACTATTAAGACTGGTAAAGGTAAAGATCCTGCATTCTTTGGTGATCTGGAGGCTGAGTTAGAAAAACTCATTAATGATGAACGTAATGGCCGAATTGAACAGGCAATATTTTTAGAGCAGTTAGAGCTATTTGCTCAACGAGTACGTGATAAAGATGCCAAGCCATCTGAGATGGGGTTAGATACCGCAACAGAGCGTGCAGTGTTTAATTATTTAGAAAAGCATGTTGATGAAGCCGAAGCACTCGCTTGGACAAAAGGAATATTTAATCATCCAGATATTGCTGCGGTTGTTATATCACCCATATGGAAAAAGCAGACAGATATTCATAATGAAATTAAAAAAATGATCCGCACTATTTTACGTGGTCTTGGTGGATGGGATATGACGGTTGCACGACAACACGCAGCAGAAGTTTTCCAAATCATGCTGAATAACTAATTGTAACTAGGAATCGATTTAAATATGCCTGTATTCCAATATGGAACCACTGAGATTGAGTGGGTGTTTAAAATAGATGAAAAATTAGCTAACCACTATGTAACGGTTGAGCGTGATAAAAAAGTGTTACTGAAAGGCCCTAATGTTTCGCTTGAAGAACAAGGTAAGCTAATTCGTTATCGTGCTCGCTGGATAAAACAGCGTATTGAAGAAGTTAACCAACCATTAAAAGAAGAGTTGGTTACGGGAAGCCGTGCTCAATATCGAGGCCGTTCTTATTACTGTGAAATAATAGATTCACAGGATTTATCTAAGCCAGAAATTAGCTTTAATCAAAGTAAATTTAAAGTGCTATCTCCTGAAGGTCACTTTATTAGTAGAGAAAAATTTAAACCAGCATTAGAGCGTTTTTATCAAAAGAAAGCACAACAAAAACTAGGTTCGCGGATACGGTATTGGCAAGAGCAAACTGGACTGGAATCACTGATGTTTAAAGTGAAAAAGTTTGAAGCTCGCTGGGCTAATTGTACTGAAAATAATGTGATTGAATTTCACCCGCGTTGCATGGAGTTTTCAAATGCGGTGATGGATTACATCATCATTCATGAACTTTGCCATACGGTTGAAAAAAGCCATAATAAAGCATTTTGGCAACTGGTTACTAGGCATTGCCCTAACTGGAAAGAGCTGCACGCTGAGGTTGAAGTTTCAGGGATGGTTTTATAAAATTCCTATTGTCTTCTTTAATAACAACCTGATAAATTGTGACCCCTATTATTAAAATAGAACTACTTAATTTATTAATTTTAAAGATAATTATGAAACTTATTGGTTATCATTTCATTTTTTCTTTATTATAGGTATATAGAATTATGGATAAGATTTAATGACAACCTATAATAATTTCAATCCTGTCGTAGTAGCAGGGACTAGCTACCCTATATCTCACTTATGTAATTTAAATATAGAACTGAGCATCGAATTTTCTAATGGAGATGAGCGGGCTATTAATGTGCATATGAGACCAACTAATCATCTATATTCTAGAAAGGCTGAGAGCGAAGATTATGCACAAAAAAACACTCTCGATAGTGTAGGAGCATGGCTAAGAAGTTATGTTCATAGGTTAGGTAATTATCAAGCTGTAGATACGGCAAACTTACAGCTAAAAGAAGAAAGGGTTTTTTGTTATCAAAAATGGGAGCAGAGTAAACATTTCCCGCTTTTTGTTGAGCATGTTTCATCATCACCGAGTCAAGTAAGTGTATTAGCTAATCCAGGAGATGATAAAACCTGCTTAAGCGCATTAATTTCATTGGAAAATGAGGAAGATAAGGTATATTTGGTTTTTTTTCATTTACACAAAGTTAACAGTAAAGAAATCAATATGTTGATAGAAAGTGCTTTTTTGGTTTTAAAGGAAGAATCTAAAAAAGCTCAAAAGTTAATCAAGCCAAAAGATAAAGAGGGAATGCCATTCATTCTTATTGTAAAAAATGTGCTTGAAGGGCGAAAGCCATTTGAAAATTTAAAACGCTCAGGAAGTAGCTATAAACGTAAAAAGAAGAAAAACAAAAACAAAACATAATTATTACCCAAAAAAAAAGCCCTGATATAATCAGAGCCGATCTTCGTTTTTCTTCCAAATTTCCTAGTTAACTCTATGTCTTGCATAGACACTAGCATACACAATGACCTGACATTACTCACTCAATGTGCTGGTATAGCCAGCGGGAGGGGAGGATATTTCAATTCGACTGAGTCTCCCTCTTAACTTTGTAGATAAATTCTATCTACAAATGAATCTTAGCCGATGTTTAAGTTAAACACAACATTTTTGATGTGTTTAATGATATAAATCCATTGCTTTATTAGCAATAAAAAAGGGGGATATTGGTCCACAATACTACAGGTGCGCAATTACCTTATATTATTAGTCTCAATTAATATTTGCTCGTTAAATAAGCGAACAAGCACTTTTTTTAAATTAATTTAACTTTTTTACTATCACTTTTGAAAAAACAGTCCTCTGGTATATATTGAAATCAAATAAATAGTTTACTTGGATCTCAACAGTAGGAGAGAGATAAAAATATATTATTAATTTAGTAACTCATCCATAACTTTTTTGTAAAATAAATCTGGCTTCACTTCTGCCAAGAGCGTAAGCGAATAGGCAGGCCAACAACAATTATTAGTTTACAATCAAAACTGCAAAGCAGTTTGTAAACAAAAAATAGCAATTGACCAAATAAAAAATTTAGGCAGATATAAATAATTTGATTATGCGGCTAGATCAAATGTGACGCCATGTGTTTTGTCGTCATCGTGAATATCTTCCCAAATATCAAATTGAGTGTTTTGACGAATTTGATTTTCAAGCACTTGAGGAGAGACTGATAAATTGTACTCCATATATTGCTCTCGATTTTCATAGATAGTGTACTCAAAAAACTCCACATCATACCCAGTAAATAACTCGTTAAGTAGATCCATAATGGCTTTAACTAATAGCGCCATAGTTCGTTCATCTTTGGTGCGACAAAATGATAGGTCGATGTGACCTCCACTGCCTCTTCTAGCTTTAAATCTTGTACCCATCATTTTAATTGCACGCATTTGGCTCTTGTTTATTTTGATTGATGCAGTTAACTTTTGTGGAACCTGAGACAGCCCTATAAACTTGTCATCACGCTCAGGTTTATAGTTCATGCCTTCTTTTTGTTGAAGCTTAGGCCAAGTAAATCGCCCCTTAACTTTAGATCCGCTAATAAAAGGAGAGTCCATTTTCTTGCCATTCTTTTTGAAGCCAATGACCTGGTAATTTATCCCTCTTATACTGCCATCGACATTCTTAACTGCTTGCAAAGAAATATTGCGCTTAGCTAGCCCAATGGCAAAATCTTTGATGGTCTTGGGTTTACCGTCTGTTTGATATAAGTTTTGGATACGTGCTCTTATGATTGCGCCCCAGTCGTTCTGCACGCATGCTTGACGTGAGCCGTGGCCTTTCATCTGGGCTTTCGTGAAGTTAAAGCCAAAGTCATCTTCAGAACCTGGAGTGGCAACAATACGTAGGTTATGCCGCTTCTCAAAGGCCCGCATAATTGGCCATCCTTTTTCATA
>Ga0055584_100005653_pt1 | contig 12254 bp, 5 predicted proteins | sample OSDHelmetaG_FD_58716 | JGI IMG/M metagenome (GOLD analysis project Ga0055584, IMG submission 58716) | Pelagic marine sediment microbial communities from the LTER site Helgoland, North Sea, for post-phytoplankton bloom and carbon turnover... | ecosystem: Environmental > Aquatic > Marine >... | reverse complement strand
CGATATAACGGGCGATCCGGATGACGCTCTGGACAGCAATTGTGAGTACAGCTGGCAGCGTCGTGCTTTCGGCAACAAGGAGCTGAAACCCGAGAAGTCGGACAATACATCCCTTGGTATCGTGTTGAACCCACTCGACAACCTGACGCTGACCCTCGATTTCTGGAAGATCAAAAAGACAGACACCATCGGACTGTTTGGCCAGGATAACCTCTCATTGCTTGATCTGCTGCTGCGCGTTGAAAACGGGGTGAACAACTGCGAATCTTTCGAAGGCCTGAACACGCTCGAGCGCCAGGAAGTGGACGAAGATGCGATCCCCGCATTTCTTGAAGCAGGCCTTTGCCCGGCCGGTGAAGTCGACAATGGTAGCGAACCGTACCGCAACCTGGACACCCGCACCGTAAAAGGCTGGGACTTTGGCGTGTACTACGATATAGCTTCCGGGATCGGTGACTGGACGTTCACCTGGGTAGGTTCTATCTACAGCACGTACGATCAAACTCCGGGTACCCTGGCCGGCACGATCCAGGATGCCCAGGATGCCGGCGTGATACCGTCCAACTACCCGATCGAAGGGCTGGGTGATCTGTTGCGCAGAGACGGTAACCAGAAAAGGAAGATGAATGCACGAGTTCGCTGGATGAAAAACAACTGGGGTGCTTCACTGGCGTGGTTCTACCTGAGCGATTTCTACCAAAGCTCGATTACGCTGGATGATGGAACCCGTTACGTCATACCGTCTCACACGTATTGGAATACCAGTATCGATTACAACTTCGACATCGGGGCCTCCAACACGCGCGTACGTTTCGGCATCAACAACCTGACCAACGAGCGCGCGCCGCTGGCCGACAGGTATTTCGGATATTTCGCGGATGCGCATCGTGACTATGGCCGGTCTTACTACCTTGATATAAGAGTTGCTTTTTAATCAGGTCCTTAACAGCCGGGGAGCATTCGCTCCCCGGCTTCTTTCAGCCTTAAACATTGAATCCCTCATGGTGCCATCACACTATACAGGTGGTATGTTCAGAAGTTTCTGACTGGGCACAGGTTTTATTATATTTGGATGTCACAAAATGGATTGATGGATTTTATATGAAGCTTATGCAATCGGTATGTTGGAAAATCCTGCCCAATGTGGGCGCTGCGACCATTTTATTCCTGTCTGTTTTTTGTTCGACTCCAGTATGGTCGCGCTCAACCGTTGTTGATTCAGGTCTCAAGCAGCCCATCATTCGTTACGACTCGATACACCACCCGGTCAAGGGGCGTTTTGGCATGGTGGTATCTCAAAACAGCATGGCCACCCGGGTGGGGCAGAGTATTCTTACCAAAGGTGGTAATGCAGTAGATGCGGCGGTCGCTGTTGGTTTTGCACTGGCGGTGACCTTACCCCGGGCTGGCAATATTGGCGGTAGCGGATTCATGTTGGCGCATATGGCTAAAGACCAGAAGACCATTGCTCTCGATTACCGTTCGATGGCACCTCAGGCCGCTAGCGTAGAAAAATTTACCCGTGCTGACGGGAAAATGGACATGGACAAATTAACCTTTGGTCCAAATGCCCCGGCTGTGCCCGGAACCGTTGCCGCTATGTATCAGGCCTGGCAACAATATGGTTCATTAGATTGGAAAGACCTTTTGTTACCTGCCTGGCGACTGGCAGATGAGGGTTTTGAGATCGGACATGATCTGGCTCATGTGCTCAATATGGCCAGCGCGGTTCTGAACTATTATTCTCCTGGTTCTGCCTATGTCAAAACGGCTGGCGAAAGCTGGGTCGCCGGTGATTTGTTACAACAAAAAGATCTGGCCTGGTCTATCGGCCAGATCATGGAACATGGTGCTTCGGCATTCTATGAAGGAGAGCTTGCCGACCGCATTGTCAAAGCTTTTGAACAGGCCGGGGGAATCATGAACAAAGATGATCTTGCGGCCTACAAGGTCAAAGACAGAAAGCCGGTATCAACCGATTATCGCGGCAAAAAAGTCTACTCCATGCCACCGGTTAGTGGGGGTGGTGTCACTCTTTTACAGATGTTGAATATGCTCGAAAATTTCTCAATGCCATCCCTGGCTCCAGGCAGCGCAGAGAGCCTGCACATTATGTCGGAGGTTATGAAACGTGCTGCGGCCAATCGCAGGTCACTTCTGGGTGATCCCGATTTTGTTGAAGTCAATATTGACGGCTACCTCAGTAAAAAACTGGCAAGAGATATGGCGAAAAAAGTTAATGTGAGACGATCCACAAAGGTCAGCAGGATCTCAGCGGAGGATGTTGATCGTTATGAAAGTCGCAACACCACACACTTTTCCGTCATGGATCAATATGGCAATGCGGTTTCCAACACCTACACCCTGGGTTATTCATTCGGTTCCGGCTTTGTGGCCGAAGGTACCGGTATTCTTTTTGATAACCAGATGCGTAATTTCAGTTACCGTGCGGACAATAATCACAAAAATGCGTTGGCTCCCGGGAAAAGGATGTTATCGACAATGACTCCGACCATCGTACTGGGAGATGACGGCAGGGTGCTTCTCGTGACTGGTACTCCCGGTGGGGGGCGAATAATCAATGTCGTTTTACAGGTTGTTGTCAACGTTCTTGATTACGAAATGAATATTGCAGAGGCAACACATCAGCCCCGTATTCACCAGGGTTGGCAGAGTAGTACGCTCGGGATTGAAATGGGAATGAACCCGGAGACGGTCAGCTTGCTCAAATCCAAGGGCCACAAGATTGATATGCAACAAACTATGGGTAGCACACAATCAATAATGTGGCAGGGCGGAACGTTTCACGGGGCTGCCGACCCGCGACGCCCCAATGCCTTGGCATTGGGGCTGGATCAGGCGCCAGTAACAATTCAATAACCGATGAGGTAGGAAAGATGAAAAACGCGCTTTTGTCGCTCGCTATCGGTGCAATATGTTTGCTGTTGGTAACTCCCCTGTCAGGAGAACAGGGTTCTGCGGAACCCAGAACTTATGGTCTCGGATTGCCGCGTGACCTCGACACTTTGTCCATTCCGGATGAAGCCTATCCTCATTGGCCTTTGCGAAAGGAACAAGCTGCCTATGCTGATGTCAGTGGGGCAAGGATGAAGGAATGGGTTCACAGGATTTCTGCCGTATCTCTGCGTAGCAAGCATGACGGCAACATGTACTGGGGCCGATTGCCAGGAACTGAGTATGATCGTGAAATCATGGGTATGATGCGAGCGGAATTCGAACGGCTTGGGTTCACAACCGAGCGTTCTGAATACACGATACCCAGCGACTGGACACCATCTTTCTGGGAAGCCTCGTACACCGTCGGGGAAATGCTCACGAAGTTTGAAAGTGCATTCCCTGTGGGTAAAACTGCTGCCACTCCTGCAGAAGGCATCACAGCTGAAGCGGTCTGGGTTGGGATTGGTGCTGAGCCGGACTTTCTTGGCAGAGACGTCAAGGGCAAAGCAGTGGTCATTTACAGCACCTTTGTTCCCGGCGGGCGCAGTCACTCTGCCAGCAGTCGCGCACGCACATTTGACGCGAACAAGCGCGCTTCTGAATTGGGTGCAGCCATGATCATTAATGTGATGGGTGTCCCCGGCAACGGTCAATTCAATCCATTGGGTGCACCTCCGGCGAAATATGGAGTGCCGTTAATGACAGTTTCTCAGGATGAGGGTTTTGCTCTCAGAGATTTGCTGGGCAGTGGCCAGAAGGTTGAAGTCAGTCTGAGACTAGATATTGAAATCAGAAAAAACGTTAAAACAGCAAATGTGTTCGCACGTTTGCCAGGCGTATCAAAAGAAGAGATTGTCATAGCTGCACATACCGACGGTTTTTTTGAGGGTGCCATGGACAATGGTAGCGGTCTGGCAAGTGCGCTTGAAATGGCCCGCTTTTATGCAGCCGTTCCACGCGAGAAAAGGCCACGAACCCTGGTGTTTTTATTGTTTCCCGATCATCATCATGGTGAGGTTGGAATGAAAGCCTGGGAAAAGACCTTTAACTGGGACAATGTCGCCCTGGCTCTGACCCTTGAACACAACTCCCAGACCCAACTCTACTGGTATAACGATGATCTGATGACATCAAATGCTATCGGTGCTTTTCGATGGAATGCTCTAGGCAGCGATCGTTTTGTGGGTATTGTCAAAACCACGCTAAGTGATTTTGGTGTGTCCATCTATACCGAGATGAATCCAAAACCCAAGCTCACACGACAGGCACCCGGATTCCATATCATTGATCATGTTATTTACCACACAACGCTTGATATACCCGAGTTGGTGCCAGCCGAAGGCATGCAGCGCTCAACCCGGGCCTTTCTTAGCATTATTGATCAGGCCAACAGTTTGAGTCTCGAAGAGCTAAGGTCCTCCAGTAACTAGAACCACGGGTCTTAGCTGTTCAAAACAGCCTGTTATTGATCAGGCTTATCGCGCCGAGGTCAACGAAACAATGAGAACTGGTCAACGACGCTTTTCGCAACTATTATTAATAGTAGCGGAAAGGCCGCGCGTCTGGATTTTTCACACATCACCCGACACCTGGGAGACAACAATGCGTCAGTGCATAAGCCTGATTTTAATGGGTCTGTTACCGTTTTTAACTCCACTTTTATTTGCAAGTGAGAGCACCATAGTCAACCCCGATGAAATTGCTCAATACCGCGTGTGGGTCAATGAAATGGAAGGCCTCGAACGCGGGCCTTTTTCACGTCTCAGGTGGTTTTGTAATGACGGAACCGTGTTGCCGCCCAGGTCTTACGCTTGCAAAGATCACGGTGGCGGTTTTCAGCATGGGGAGTGGAGTGACAAGACGCTCGAATTACGTAAACAGGGCTACCTGGTGGCCAATATTCTGGCGGGCCAGGATATTAGTGCGCTCGCAGATGATCCCGACTTTCGAAATATCTATGCACAAATTCTGATTGAGCGCTTTCTAGTCAGTGCTGATGATGGCTGGATATTGAGACGGGCGCTGTTTTACCGTGGTGCTATCCAGGAGGAGGATGAGCGGGCGGCAGCACGCAATCTTCTTATGGAGATGGGTTCGCGTGATCACTGGATCGGACCTGGTTTTCCGGCACTCAGGGTAGGTGTCAGAATGCTGCCGCATGGCGCCAACAGCGCTTCCATTCAGAAAGTGCGGCAGGTGTCCGCTTCGCTTTCCGATCAGAACGACGGCTTCAAACCGCTGAGAGCCAAGATTCATGGTAGTCCGGGTGCCGAGGATGCGATGAGTGTCCGCGACTATGCGAAGGGTCTTGCAAGCAACGCTCAGCAGCCATACCTGGAACTGGCTGATGAAATTGACGCGATCTACCAGGCCGAACCGCTGGATGCAGAACTCGATGGTATGGCAGCCCGTTACACTGCGGCCCCGTGGTTACAAAAAATATTGACAGATTCTGCCAAAGCGATGAGAAGCGGTGGTCCGGCCGCCAATAAATTCATCACAACCGGTCAATTACTGGCCGATCTACGGACCGCTTTACCCCGCATCAGATCACCCTTTGTTCGTCTTGAAATACTGGACCTGAGCTTGCGGGTGGAAGTCGAGAATTTCAGTTCTGCATCTGTTATGCGCTCTGAACTAGGTAAAGCGACACGTAAACAGCAGGCTGTTATTCTGAAATCTGCCGGTCAGGCTGCATTTGGAACTGGTGTGATCAATGCACGATTGCTCACCGAAATGGTTAAAGTGATTGATGGACTTGAGCTAAACGAGCTTCAGTTGGATGAGTACCTGAGCAGCCTGAATTATCTTGGCCGTGCACCGGGCTGGGGGACCCAGACTTTGCGGATGCACTTCTATGAACCCATGGAGAAGCTTGCCCAGATAGAACCGCTGGCCATGTTATTTATCCAGGATCAGTTGCGTGGCAGTCCGTTGCTGGTCTTCTCGAAGGTGCTGGATGGTCTTTCGCGTGATGCGAACCGGTTGGCAGGTGTAAAACACCACCTGTTCGATCAGGAGGTTGGTGTGGGTTTTACGGCGCTCAATCCGGGTCTGGCACATGGAATTTTGCATGTCGAGCCGGATCTGAGTGAGCTCGCAAACTTTAAGGCCGATGGTATCTATCTGTTGCCTGAAACGGTTTCCGACCTGCCGCCTGTGGCCGGTATTTTAACTGCGGGAGAAGGCAATCCACTGTCTCATGTTCAGCTGTTGGCACGTAACCTGGGCATTCCCAACGTCACGGTTAGCGCCACGGTCATAGCAGAGCTGTCAAAACACGATGGTGAACAGGTGGTTATGGCGGTGAGCAAGTCGGGACTGGTTGAAATTTCACCCTGGTCAGATCAATGGAAAGAAATATTCGAAGTTGCCGAAGCAGCCGGCGGTGTCACCATCGTGCCTGACCTGGAGAAACTTGATCTCACTGTTCAGGACGTGGTGCAACTGGATGATTTGAGGGCCGTTGATTCAGGCCGGATAGTGGGTCCGAAGGCGGCCAAGCTGGGTGAGTTGCGTGCCCACTACCCGGGACATGTTTCCCGAGGACTGGCGATTCCTTTTGGGATTTTCCGGCAGGAGGCATTTGAGCAGTCTTATCCGGGTGGTGATGGCACCGTATTTGAATGGATGGTAGCGAACTATGCGGACCTGGCTTTACTCCCGATGGGAAGCGCGGAGCATTCCCAAAAGGCCGAAACATTCCGCGCGGAGCTGTACGACATCGTTATCAATACGAAACTAAGTGCTGAGTTTAAGGGCAAGCTGCGTGCTGCCATGAAGGAAACATTTGGTTCAGAAAGCCCACCGGGTGTTTTTGTCCGATCCGATACCAATGTGGAAGACCTTGCCGGCTTTACAGGTGCCGGTCTGAATCTGACATTGCCCAACGTGGTGGGTTTTGACAATCTAGTTCAAAGCATTGCCAGCGTATGGGCCTCACCCTTTACGGCCCGGGCGTTTGCCTGGCGCCAGTCACACATGACACAGCCGGAACATGTCTATACCTCCATATTGTTGCTCGAATCCGTGGCATCCGATAAGTCCGGTGTTCTTGTCACCCAGGACATCGATACAGGAGACAGGGGAGTGGTTTCAGTGGCGGTCAATGAGGGCCTGGGAGGCGCGGTTGACGGGCAGGCTGCTGAATCCCTGCGAATTGCCCTGGATGGTTCAACTGTCCAGGTACTGGCGACTGCGACTGCCCCTTGGCGAAGAGTACCGAGTCCAAAGGGCGGTCTAACGATGCTCCCAAGCAGTGGCAGTGACACGGTGCTTCAACCACTGGAGATTGACCAGGTGATTGATTTTGCGCAACACCTCCCGGACAAATTCCCTGCTATCACCGATGATGAGGGGAATTCCGCTCCGGCTGATGTCGAGTTCGGATTCGTGGATGGTGACCTGCGTTTGTTTCAATTGAGACCGTTCCTGGATAGTAAAATGGCGAAAGGAATCGGCTACCTTCAACAGATGGACGTGCAGCTGGCAAATACCAGTCTGATCAATGTAGATATGAATGGAGTACCTGAACAATGAAAAACCCCAGTAGATTAAGTTCAGCATTAATCGTTCTCTGCCTGGTTTCTATAGCGATCACGGTGATGGCGTATCCTCTTGATGGTTATGAGGAAACCGGAATTCGGCGTGTGGAGGGTGCCCGTCTGGCCAATGAAGGCCTGGCAATAGGCGGGTTTCAGCCGCCGGGTGCTATGTTGACGACCGGGCAGGTTGATCTCAGACTGGTAGACAGGAATATGGCATTACCACCCGCAGATCCTGCATTTACAGCGCAGATCAAAGGCTTGCTCGGTGAACATGCTGACAGTTATGGAATCGCAGTACTGGATATAAGCGACCTGGATAATCCTCGTTATGCTGAATACCGGGGTGACCACCGCCAGAATGTAGGCAGCGTTGGCAAGCTGCTGGTCGCACTTGGACTGTTCCAGGCATTGGCTGATACCTGGCCGGATGACCTGGATCGGAGAAAGGCCGTACTTCGTGACACCATGATGACCGCGGATAACTTTTCACACAGTGATCATCACACCGTCCGGATATTCAATGTGGAAACAAGGGAGCTCATTCGTCGCCCGATTCAGGACGGCGACCAGGGTTCTTTGTGGGAGTACCTCGACTGGATGCTGTCCGTCAGCTCAAATTCCGCAGCAGCGATGGTGATGCGTGATGCCATGCTGCTCAAGCATTTTGGAAAAGATTACCCGGTTTCGGAAGAGCAGATCAAAACTTTCTTTTCCACCACACCAGGCGGTGAGTTGACAAGGCTTTTCCAGAAAACTTTCTGGGAACCGGTGACCCGTAACGGATTGTCCCTGGATCAGATTCGCCAGGGTAGTTTCTTTACCCGCCAGGGCAAGGCAAACGTCAATGGCGGCGGAAATAGTTATGCAACTGCACGCAGCCTGATGGAGCTTTTGCTGAAGATGGAAGAGGGTAAGTTGGTGGATGAGTGGAGCAGTCGTCAGTTAAAAAGACTGCTATATATGACCGAACGGCGTATCCGCTATGCTTCTTCACCCGAACTCAAGGACGCCGCCGTCTATTTCAAATCAGGCTCCTGGTACAAGTGCAAGAAGGAAGAAGGGTTTAAATGCGGTGCCTATCGCGGCAACGTCATCAACTATATGAATTCTGTGGCCATCGTAGAGCAGGAGGTCGATGGTGTGAAACTGCAGTACATGGTAATCGTGATCTCCAATGTATTGAAGCAAAATGGTGCGGTTGAGCACCAGACACTTGGCACCGAGGTTCACAAACTGATCAAAGAGCAAAACGGCGTAGCACAGTAACACCGCGGCCCCATTGTGATTAAACTTTAGAAATACGCGTGGTCACGCAGGGTGCGTTACTCGTAACGCACCGTTCAGGTTCAATTTTGAAAAAATGCGTGGTCACGTAGGGTGCGTTACTTGTAACGCACCATTTAGATTTAACCGGGAGAAACGCGTGGGTAACAAGTTACCCACCCTACGGCTGACCTCATGGTGTCCCGCTGTTACTGGAAACTGCCAGTTCGTGCAGGGGCCCAGCGAGTTTTTCAAGCCACAGGGTACCTTTCGGGCTATTCGCGAGGGCAACAATAATATAAGACAGGCCATCGGTCCGGACCAGGGCACTGTCAGCGTGATAAGTTTTCCAGGTGCCTGATTTCCTGTAAATTTCGAGATCAGCGTAAGCCTGCAATCCCTTGACGAATTTGTGTGGAATACCGGGTTTGGAAAGCACCTCCAGCATCATCCTGGATTGTTCCGGACTGACAAGTGTCCCGTTGTTTAGCTTGTAATAGAAGCGGGCCGCCTGGAACGCTGTTGCACCGTGGGATAAGTTTGACAGGGGGTCACGCTGATACGCAGTACTCGGGCCATAATCCTTTCCGACCCAGAGGCCACCTGAACCATCCTTTTCGTAAAAATTGTATTCAGGTGATTGCAGAATTTTTATGAGTTCTTCACGTCCTACCATTTCAAGTACTTTGGTCGCGCAGGCGTTGCAGGAGAAACGGATCATATCAACCAGGTCCGCGCGTAACTCGTCATCCAGTTCCAAACGGCCTTCATCGATTGCCACAGCCGCACCCAGCAGAATTGCAATTTTGGGCAGGCTGGCTGCATAAACCATGTTGCGGCCATTGAGTTCTGCGAGACGCGGGTTTTCGGGATCAGTGACGATGACAAGAACCACTGCCAGTTCTTTTGCTTTAATCGCGGATGTAAGGTTTTGCTGATCGACCAGCGATTCCAGTGCCTGTTGGAGCTGTAAATCTCCCGCGGCATGCAATATCCGGGTGGTTTCGGCTGCCAGTAGTTGTCCGCAAAACATTAGCGAGACTATTGCCAGGATGTATTTAAATGATCTCATAACGTCTACCATTACACGGGCGGTCGGAAATATCCATGGTTCTGACCGAAGTCCCGCTAATAGGTTCTGGCAGGTCAATGTATGGATATAATAGCAAGTGCAGCGTCAACCCTAAAAGGTAGGATCAGTGGTTACCAGAATGTTCAGTACAATGGCATACTCGCGTAGGCATAGTGGTTCTACGTCAAGCGAGTTACACGTGTACTGCATCGTATTTAATGGTGCTTTCAGAGGTCATCTGTGACTGCGCTGCTGTGTTGGGATTACACTAGTGACAAAAGAAGCCAGAATAAGTGAAGCATGATTGACTATCTCAAAAACACCAGTCTGACTTTTCGTATCATCACCGGTCTGGTGCTGGGTGTCCTGACAGGCCTGTTTTTTGGAGAAGATGCCGCAGGCCTGAATCTGATCGCCGATATCTGGATCGGGTTAATGCAGATGACCATTCTGCCCTACGTCATCGTCTCCCTTATTGTCGGTCTTGGTCAGCTGGATTCCGCACTGGCACGTCAACTGGCAGTTCGCGGCGGTTTATTGATGCTGGTGTTTTGGGGTATTGCGCTGCTGGTTGTGACCGTCATGCCGATGTCGTTTCCCGTTTTCGAAAATGCCTCGTTTTACAGTTCACAGGCAGGTGAGACGGCTACGCAATTCAATCCGGTTGATCTGTATATCCCGAAAAACCCTTTTCATTCAATGGCGAATACCGTGATTCCCGCGGTTGTAATTTTCAGCTCGGCTGTTGGTGTGGCATTGATCGGAATGAAGGACAAGTCTGCTTTGATCGGGTCTCTGGGTACGTTCCTGGAAGCACTTGGACGGGTGACGCGATTTGTTGTCGGGTTGACCCCGATAGGTGTATTTGCGATTGTTGCCGTGGCGGCCGGCACGATGACATGGGCTGAAATTGAGCGCCTGGAGGTCTATTTCGTCGTATATATCTCTGCCTCTCTTTACCTGGCACTGTGGGTTTTGCCGGTATTGATCTCCACCCTGACACCTTTCAAATACAAGGACGTTTTCAGTTATACAAAAGAAGCATTATTGACCGCTTTTTTTACACAGAATGTTTTCATCATCCTGCCGATGTTGATCGATGCCAGCAGAAAGCTCTATGAGGATTATGGGATCAGTTCAGACGACACTAATTCGCTGAGCGAGGTCATTGTACCGGTGACTTTTAACTTCCCCAATACTGGCAAGTTGCTTTCACTGTTGTTTGTTCCATTCGCAGCCTGGCTTGCCGGTTCGCCGATGGAGCTTGGCAGTTACCCCAATTTTTTACTCTCGGGTCTGGCCAGCTATTTTGCCAAGGCGCAGATAGCGCTGCCATTCCTGCTTGATCTTCAGAAGCTTCCGCAAGATCTTTTCCAGTTGTACATCCCGACGGGAATCATCAATGGAAAATTCGACACCATGGTGTCTGCGATGAATCTTCTCGCCTTCAGCGTGATAGGTACTGCAGCGCTGACCGGGCACCTTAAAATCAATTTCAGAAAACTGATGCGCTTCTTCGTGTTATCCATCTTACTGCTTGTTCTCACGGTGCTCGGAACACGTGTGTTTCTTAGTGCCGTGATCGATACGAGCTACCACAAGGACAAGGTTATCATGGGCATGAGCCTGATATTGCCTGCAGTAGAAACCAAGGTTCATGAACGTGACCAGGTTCCGGTATTGCGGAACAGGCCGGAGTTACCTGAAGGTTTTTCTGTGCTTGAGCAGATCATCCATAGAGGCGTGTTACGTGTGGGTTATATACCGGGTCGGCTTCCTTTTACGTTTAAGAATGAGCAGGGTGACCTGGTGGGGTTTGATGTTGAGATCCTGAATCTTCTCGCTACCGAAATGGGGGTAGAGCTGGAATTTATCCCGGTTACGTGGGATACATTATTTGCACAGGTTAACGGTGATCAGGTTGATATTGTCGGCACCGTACCTCTGACCACCGAGATACTGGTGAATATGACCCTGACCGACCCCTATCTTGAGGGTGAGCTGAGTGTTGTTGTCAGGGACCACCGTAGAGCGGACTTTGCACAGCGGGAAAGATTATTGAAGCAACGTCAGCTGACGATTGCTTACCCGGGTCCGGTTGGATACATAAGAGGCCCGATAGAGGCATCTGTTCCCCAGATCAATTTTACATGGATAGAGATCGCTGACCTTAAGGAGTTCTTCCAACAGGAGGGCGAACAGGTTGATGCCTTGATCGTGCAAGCGGAAATTGGCACGGCCTGGACGCTGCTGCACCCGGAGTACACCGTGGTTACTTTCGAATCATCGAAGTTGAATATTCCGGCCGGATTTGCAGTTCCGAAAGGCCAGCAGGATTTTGCCGCCTTACTGGACCGGTGGATTGCTGCAAAGAAATCCACCGGAGATATCCAGGCAGCGTATGACTATTGGAT
>Ga0055584_100005652_pt1 | contig 12256 bp, 8 predicted proteins | sample OSDHelmetaG_FD_58716 | JGI IMG/M metagenome (GOLD analysis project Ga0055584, IMG submission 58716) | Pelagic marine sediment microbial communities from the LTER site Helgoland, North Sea, for post-phytoplankton bloom and carbon turnover... | ecosystem: Environmental > Aquatic > Marine >... | reverse complement strand
GAAATTCCGGCGCTTCGCAGTCACCTGATTATTGGCTCCCATTCCCCGGCTCCAAGTGCCCCCCTTCATAGCAGCGGAGTAATTCTTGCTACTCCAGGGGTTTGCCCCATCCGCAGTCACACTCGCCCAATGAAGAAAACCACTTGAATCGTGGCCCAAGGCATTGAACTCATTCACCCAGCCTTTCCGTCCCGGTGCCACCCTTATCTGATTGATACCATAGCTGAAACTAGGGAACTCCATATCAATTGTCTGTACGAGAGAGCTCTCGTCATCGTCCTGCATCGACTCCTCCGAGTTTTCTCCACCGTCGGAAATCTCGAAAGAAACTTCGCCACCGTTGAATTGAATCGAGCCGTCAACTTTGAAAGGCACGGTAACGAGATCATAACGGTAGGCCTGAGCAATATCGTTAGGATCACCTCCGATATCACGTGCGCCTTCAGCCTTCTGCAACGCAGAACTGATCGCATCATATCCACGATCCAAGGGAGTCAATCGACTCCGGATCGAGCCACTGGTCGTTGCGCCATCTCTAGCCAAATGCCACCAGACTGAACCCTTGTTACCGAAGGCTCGGTCGCCCAAAGCATCACGTGCTGAAGCAACCCAACTGAAAGGCAAGAGCCCACCCCACGCTCTCGCACCACCTTCACGGTGAGGCTTCACCCAGTTCGTGCTCCAGCGAAAGGTATCGGCCGGAACGCTCGATGGTCTGTCGCCCTGTCCGGTAAAGCCAAGAAACTCAATCGTGCTTCCCGTCGGATTGCCCGCACCAGCCGCGAAATTCATCCCGGACAGCTTCTTGATGTCGATCTGCATATCCGGGTTGATTCCACTCCATCCAATACTCGGACTGAAAAGGCTGAACATAAAACCTGCCTGTACCATCTTCTCACCCTGCTTGAGCCTTGTCGTCGTTCCCATGGATGCAGCCCCCAAGTTTGCGCGATTAAACTTGTTGGCAGTTGGGTTGGACATCACTGCTGAGAGATACTGAGGATCAAGGAAAGCGAGATTCCAGTTCCAGTTCTCCTCCTCCAAAGCAGCCTCAAGCTCACCAGGCAATCCGCTCGGATCTGTGCCGTCATCCAAAGCCTTTAACCACTGTGGCCATGTCGCTTTGGTTTCTTTTCGAAAAGTCTGCGGAAGCGGTGGTAGATTGGTAAACGCAATACCTTCAGGTCCCTGCTGCCCATTACCTTGGTAACCATTCACTCCAGCAAACCGACTTCCACTGGCGCCGGGCTCAGCCACACATGCTACAAGAATTTCAGCATTGGAAATGGTGAAAAAGCGACCCATTCCTTTTGTTTCATCAATGCGAATCGGCGTAACTTGCCCATGCCCTTTGTGCCCGAAACCCTTGTTGTACTGGTTTCCATTCCTTGGATTCGTGTAGGTGACGTGACTACTTCTATTTTTCTTAGTGAAGGCCGCCTCGAAGTCCTCTTCATAGAGGGTGTCGTCATGAAGATTCGTTGAGCGGACGTAGTCAAATATCTGGGTCAGCAACTGCTTTTGCCCCTCAGGCCCGTACTTGGTGGGCGAAGAAAATTTCCCTCCATACCCAGGGATATCATTCGACATCAACTGATCCAAATAGGCATACACCTCCTGATTTCGCGAAATACCGTCGTAGTCAAAAGTCGTACTGTCCGCCTTCTCCCTTCGGAAGATGTAATCATAGCGATCTTCCGCAGAAGTTCCACCTACCGAAGCACAGTAGTGGATCAGTCGATCGAAAGGAGACAGCTTCTTCATGTATTCCGACTGGTTCCCCGTTGCCCGATCTGCATTAAAAATCGGCCAGATCGCTACCCGAGGAAGGTTGAACATATTCACCTCGGGAGCGCGGCTGTTGACCGTGATAAAAAACTTCGAGCGCTCCAGATACTCGCTGAGTTCCTGAGCCGGAATCGCGCTTCCATTTGCATCAGGATATTCATGCTGCTCCCGGTCAGACCGCATGATCATATCGTCGATCGACGGGAAGAGCGGCTCTGTGTCGGGCACCAACCCGTTTTGCTCCTTTGGATCACGCGTATTGATCAGTCTCGTTCCAGACTCGGAGCCCCCACCGACGACCCTGGGGACAACATCATAGAGCATTTCCATTGCGTCCCTGTCGTAGACAATATCGATAATTCCCGGTGACAATGCCGTCCCAAGGTGAGTAGTCGCCGGATGGCCTGGATACCGCTGCCACTCTTTCTGAGCAGGCTGGTGACGCCCCATATCCATATCCAGTTCTCCGCCCGCTTTGGGAATGTCCCATGCAAGTCCACCAGCATGTGTATTAAGGTTCAGCTTCTGACTCTCGTCATCAGCCCAGAAGGCAAACCGAGCCACCATTTGATTCTTCTCCGACGGCTTTCCGCTCCCCGAAATCGCCTTGAACTCATATCCGCTGGAATCAGAGCCAGAGGAATTCAAAATCCCCACAGTTCCGTCTGCCAACTGATACAACCACTGCACAGGCAATGCCAAATGACCCTCCAGCTTTACCCCATTTGCCTTTTCGACAACCTTGGTCGCCTTTTCCCCAAATTCTCCACTTTCAACATCACGAATAGAGTAAGAAAATCCCTCAACACCGTTATCATCTTCCTCACCTGGAATCTTCTTAGGCCAATTCGGCACAACCGTAGCAGCAGGATGCACGACCGGGTAATAAACCTTCTCTCCTCGAATCACCGGCTCGTTCAAGTCAACGTAGTGAGCAGGCTTCTTACTCCAACCTTTCAAATCAGAATAATCGTCTCGAAGACTTTTTACGTCATCGGCAACCATTTCTTCGTCGGAATAAAGTTTGAAGACATTGTCCAGTTCGCCTTTATTATCCCAACGTCGGATTGCTCCAGGCTGGCATGCCCATGCTTTACGCTGACTGAGAGACGTTCCCGGATCCTCGGTGTAGGTGCCCTCGCGAATTTGTGCAATCACGAGGTTAACAGCAGTTTCCGCCACCTGGTGAGCATGCAGTCCGTGAGAATAGGTATTCGACGCTCTTTGCTCACTCGTAGCGAGCGAGAAGAAGGTCAGAACGAGAATGGTAGTCAGCGCCATCACAGTCAGAACGGTGATGAGGGCGACACCCTTTTTATCCCGGTTTACGAGATTTTTGAAGCGTAGCTTTTCTGGTAGTTTCATGGGAGCACTAGAGAGAGATTTGCTAAAAGAGGTCACGAACGAAGCTCATCGCCGTGATTTACATTGTAAACTTTGCGATTTACAAAGACATTACAAGGTAAAAATGCAAATCGGGGCATTTTTCTGCCATTACAATGTATTTACAAAGCAAATTCTCGGTATTTTCGATAACTTCGTGCGGGAGATTCCAAAATCACGCCCTTTAAGACAAGAAAAAAGTGTGAATTCTCGAAAAATCTGCCAACTACCGGCTCATCACCTGGAGCTGCTCCAATTCGCGGATGAAACCCGGATAAGAAGTCTCTATGCAATCCACGCCGCGGATGATTGTTTCCCCTTCCGCAAAAAGTCCCGCAATCGCAAATGCCATCGCAATGCGATGATCACCGAGGGATTGGATTTCCGCTCCTTTCAGCTTTTCGACACCGGTGATTTCCATACCATCGGCAAACTCTTCCACCGGGACGCCCATGCGCCGAAGGTTTTCGGCGACAGCGGAGATACGATCACTCTCCTTCACGCGAAGCTCCTTAGCATCCTTGATTACCGTGGTGCCCTCTGCAAGAGCTGCCGCCACAGAAAGAATCGGAACTTCATCAATCAGAGTCGGAATTTCCTCTCCGCCGATTTCGGTAGCCTTCAACTTCCCGCCAATAACTTCGATTGAGCCCATTGGTTCGCACCCTGACTCGTCAACGCGCTCGGTGAGCTGGGCGCCCATCCGAATCATAACCCCGAGGATACCAATACGAGTTGGGTTCAAGCCAACCTTATCGATAAGCAAACGGGCTCCATCGCGCGCCGCTGCAGCCACAATCCAGAAGGCGGCACTGGAGATATCCCCTGGAACAACGATATCGCGCGACTCCGGAGTTTGTCCTCCCCAAATCGAAACGGTATCCCCTTCACGAATATTCTTAACCAGAAAGTAATTCAGCATCCGCTCGGTGTGGTCACGCGATGGATGCGGCTCGGTGATGCTGGTTTTGCCCTCTGCATGAAGAGCTGCAAGCATGATTGCACTTTTCACCTGCGCGCTCGCTACAGGCGAATCGTAGTGAATCGGCGTCAGCTTATCTCGACCGGTAATTTTCAGCGGCGGCAAGCAGCGATCACCTTTTCCGCGAATGCGAGCACCCATTTTTTCCAGGGGCAGCTGGACTCGCTTCATGGGACGGCGGACAAGCGAAGCATCACCTGTCAATTCCGTCTCGAAAGGACAACCCGCAAGGATTCCGGAAAGCAACCGCATCGTCGTACCACTGTTCCCACAGTCGATGGCACGCTCGGACTTTTCAAACTCGCCACGGCAGCCGTGGACCCGAATCGAAGTTCCTCCGTCGCCCAACTCCTCGAATTGAACACCCATCGCAGCAAGAGCGTCACGCGTCGCTCGACAATCTTCTCCCGGGAGAAACCCTGTAATTTCACACGGCCCGTTGGATAATGCCGAAAACATCAGCGCCCGATGCGAGATGCTTTTATCACCCGGAACAGTGAGTTTGGCGGAAAAATCCTTCACTTTTTTGACACGGAGGTCGGCCATAATACTAGAGAACTTCCCGCAATTTTCGGGCTTCAGATAAAAAACGGAGAAGAGACTCCCTATCAAGAGAGTCGAGAGCTCCTTTCCAGGTTTGAAGTTCCTCGATGAGGTCACCGAGTTTCTTCGAGACAGCTTCGTGATTGTCAGTCAAAATACCAGCCCACATATCTTCCGGTCCGGCGGAGACCCGAGTTGTATCGCGAAATCCTCCTCCGCTATACCTGACATAGTCGCCCTCCCCCATTACAACACGAACTAGCGATGCAGCCACCAGATGAGGCAAATGACTAATCGACGCGACCATTCGATCATGTTCGCCAGCGTCCATGGAAGAGACTCTTGCTCCAAGCAATTCCCAGAACTGCTTGAGCTTTTCTTCTACAGCTCGATCGGAGCCTACCTCGGGAGTCAGAACTACAGCAGCTTCTTCAAGGAGGCCTTCATCGGCAAATTCGAGCCCCGCCTTTTCCGAACCAGCCATGGGATGACTTCCGAGGAAAATTCCTTCCCGCTCCGTAACCAAAGGTCCAATTTCCTCAACGACAGGCTGCTTCACACTGCCAACATCAGTCACAATCACCTTTTCTCCCGCCCTCGAAAATGATCTGACCCGCCCGACGACACTGGCCATCGCACCGGTCGGCATCGCCAGAATCACCAGATCGACACCCTCGATTGCCTTTTCGAGATCATCCGTCGCGCAATCCACCAATCCCGGAAATCCCTGCAACTGTTCAACAGCTTCAGGACGCCGAGCCCAGGCATGCAATTCCGTCTCAGGAAATCGAGCCCGAACTGCTTTGAGAACCGAACCGCCAATCAGGCCCGGCCCGAGAACAGCAATTCTGGCAAAAGGTTGTCTCGTTGACGAACTCAGGGCACCTTAAAGTAGATTCTTTTCCCCGGATTGTTCGGATCCGGAATCTGCACCTGCGTGCCGCGCTTGAGAGCTTCTCCAGTCGGATTCCCTGCGGAATCATATTTCTCGACCGAAATCTGGCCCAGCGACGCATTCTTCCCAGGCAAAGTTACCACGAGCGGATTCCCGGGAACGGGATTCGCGTACGGCATCTGCGAAGTAGAAGGAGGACCACTAGGCTTCGGTGGCGCCGGCGGCTCTTCTTTTCTGGGAGGAGTAGTAGCAGGTGGCGAAGTAGAGGAACCTCCTCCTCCTGAACCGGCTAGGTCGGTAAAGTCTCGAGTTCCCCCTTCTGGCTTCGGTGGCGCGGGAGGAGCCGGGGGCGTCGGAGCCCCATCGTTACCTCGATATCCGAAACGACCGCCGTCAGGACCGGGAGCGGTGCCACCGGGGACTTCGGGAATTTCGCCATCAACACCCGGTTGCGGATACTCCGCAGGAGGCACTTCAACAGGAAGTGCCTCAAATGTCTGGGGATCTCTTGATTTGCAGGAAGAAAGCCCGAATACCACCAGGAGTAAGGGGAGGGGACGGAAAAGCTTGGTAATCATGCCGGTGGTTTGGAAACGATTTAGAAATGCAGAGGATAAATAATCCTTTCCAAGAAACTTTGCAAGCTTGTCATCAAAAGTTGCTTTTTCGAGGGCTTTTTTCACCAGGCTCTCGATGAGCTTGCAGAGAAAATAGCCAATAATAATTACAAGGATCGCGAGGATCCAATCGGCGGCCCCACCGAAGATGCTAAGCCAGCCTTTTATTGTTTCGATGGTTTTGTCCATATCGTTTGAGGAGGGCGGGGGTAGGTTACTAAATCGGGAAGCTTGAAAACGATTGTAAGAATATCAACGAATCCCAAGCTAAGGGGATTTTATAAACAACATTTGCGCCAAGTCCACGAAAGAAATCTCACTTTTCCTTCATTTCTTGGAAATTACCGCCCGTTCTCCGCAAAATTCGCTTCCAGAAGTCCTCATCTTCTTCATCGGGCTCAAAGGCAATAAATTGGATCGGCACTTCTTCCTGGGCATTTTCCTGGATCTGCTTCAGCGCTTCCTCCAACTCTTCGTAGGGAATATCGACCGTGTTGTCTCCGTCTGGCCGCCATTGCAAGCTCGCATCGGATATCAGGAAAATGACATCCGGACGCATCTGGGCTGCCTTCTCGAGTACGCCGACAGCTCCTCTTAGGTTTCGAACCACTCCCGCTGAAGCTGACGACATCGAACCGGCCGTGACCCATTTGTCTTTCACCCACTGCTGCGCCTCCTTTTTCTTCGCCGGAGTTGCCGCGACGAGTTCATCGGAAAACGGCATGTAATTCCCTGTGAACTGAATAATCGAAAACTGAGCCGTGATCGGCAGAGTGCTGATCATCTTGATCGTTTCCTCCTGGATCCGCTCCATCGGTATACCTGCCTCGGCAGCCTTATTTTTCACCGTCACCGAGACATCAAAAACCAACAGAATCCGATCGCCCTCCGCCCGGATTCCAAAAAGGCTCATTCCCTCCCCTGTTCCCCCGCCACCGCTCATTCCGCTCCCCAATCCAGATCCGAGCCCGGCACTACCAACCAGTCCGTTGACCTGATCTGAGATCATTTCCGAAGGATCGAGCGGCAACATTTGGTCGAGATCGACCTCCGGCATCTCCGGCAGGGCAAAATCAATTGGGCGAGTGCTCACGAGTTTGTCGTTGAAAGTCGGCTTCGGAGCCATCGCCTCGTGCTTGGCCACATTCATTTTGTGCTCCGGTGTCTTGGGAGGAATCTTCACCGACTTCTTCATCTCGAAACGTGCCTCCGGACGGGAGAAATGCTGAGCCACCGTCCAGAGACCAAACAAAACCAGAGCAATCACGTGAACGACGATACTGCCAATGATGACCGAGCTGATCATCGCGCGACGATTCGCTTTGGCGATTTCCTCCTTTGTCTTGGGAGGAGCCTTCTTCTTTTCCTTCTTCGGCTTAGGCGAATCGGGATTCAGTTGGACAGAAACTTCACTCATCAGTCGCTCCTGCAAGGGTTACTCCCGTGATACCCGCTTCGGCACAGGCGTTTAAAACATCAATGAGCCTCTGATGCGGAACCGTATCATGCGGCGCGATCGTCACCAGCGCATCCGCCTTCGCATTATCCGCTGATTTCTTGAATCGAATCAAGACAGCTCTCAGTTCCGGCAAAACAGACGCAGCTGGGGTATCGAGTTGCTGCTCGTTAATGACAACCTGCCCGTCTGGCTCGATGATAATTCGCGCCTCGTCTGGAATATCGACCGCTTCTTCCTGCGAAACCTGACCCGGCAACCCCATCGGAATATCGCTTTCCGGCGTAATCGGCTTGGCCGAAACCATAAAGAAAACGAGCAGGAGAAACACCATGTCAATCATGGGGCCCATCTGCATCTCCACCGTCTGGTGGCGTCGTTTTCGAATTCGTCTCATAATTTAGATCCGCAACATCTGTAGCTGGCCTCTGTGAGGCCGGATTGTAAGCTCATCACAAAAAGATCATGCATTCCGGCCTCACAGACCCCAGCCACAGACCTGACAGGGGTCGGTCGATGGCCCAACAGGGCGGTGCCCAACAGGGTTGAGTTTCAGTTTCCATACACTCCAAATATCAGGTCGATTGCTCCTACCTCGGTAGCCATCTCAACGAACTCGCGGATTTTTTTCGTCGGCGTGTTCTGATCGGCCCGCAGATAGATCTGCAGAGGCGGGAAGTCTTTGAACTTCACTTTCAGGTGAGCGAGCACCTCCTCTTTCGATGCAGCCTGGTCTCCAATGTAGTACTGCCCTTCTCTATCAATATTGATGATGTCCCGCTCAGTTTTCTCGGGAGGAACGGCACTGACGGCGACCGGCAACTTCACCGGCACCTGAAGCTGCTGCTCGGTAATCTTCTGGGTAATCATGAAGAAAATAAGCAACAGGAAGGTCATATCGATCATCGGTGTGATCTGAAAGCTGACCTCATCCAGCGCTTTTTTTCGTCTCCTGACCATAAGATTCCTTACCCTTCTTCTTACTCCCCAGCTGCTTCTTCTACGTCCGAAGCAGCGGGCTCCTCCGCCCCTTGAAGTCGAATCTCGCCCGACAGAATATCGATTGCGAAGCTGGCGTGCTTCTGCACCGTGGTCATCACGCCCTGCAGTTTATCTCGAAAGAAGAAGTAGAAGAACATAGCGGGAATTCCGACGATCAATCCGCCCGCTGTTGTCACCATCGCAATCTTGATACCTCCAGCCAACTCCTTGGGATCACCACTTGTGGTTGCCAGCTTATCAAAAGCCTCAATCATCCCCCAAACCGTCCCTAACAAACCAACCATCGGGGCCAGGGTTGCGAAGATGTTCAGGTAATTCACCCACACCATCTGGCGATGTTCTTCTTCGTCGAGTGCCTCGGCGGCAGCATCCATCATGCTCACCTTGTTCGCGAGATCCCGGTCAAAATTCACCTTCAGCAAGGCCCCTGTCATCACCTTCCCGTAACTGCTCGCGTTCGCCTGGCAGGCGCTGTAGGCGGAATTCACATCACGAGCGGCCATCGCAGAATTCACCTGATCAACCAAAGGTGACGGAGCCATCTTTTTCGCCGCAATTTGAATGAAGCAATAAACGGCCACCGCAATAGTTCCGATCGAGCAGACAAGGAGAATGTGCATAAAAGCTCCACCCTGTTTATACAGGTCGAGGGCGGATACATTCTGCGACACGACAGGCTCAGCGGCAGCAGCGGCCTCCTGGGAAAACACCGGCAACAACGCGAAAAGGTGCATCGTCAACATCACAGCGGGAAGCGACTTCGCGAGCCGGTTTTGAAAAGGGGGAAAGTTTTGATTCATAGAGATTCAGTTTCTTGAGATGAAGTCTTTTGTGGTTTGGTTAGATTTTCAATTCTCTGCTTTGCTTGCTCAGCAGTTTCGGTATTTGGATAGAGTTTTTCCAGGTCAACGTAGCAGGCTTTGGCTCGCTCAAGGTCACCGGCGAACTCATACACTTCTCCAGCGGAGAGAAGACCCCGCGACGCAGCGTCGTCGCGGGTGGCGTGAAACAAATGAGGCCACAAATACTGATCGACAATGCGGTGATACAGCAGATTCCGATCCGGGCGAACTTCGTCATCTTCTTCCCAGCGTGGATTTTCCTCTTCCAGTTTTTTGAGAAGCTCGAAATCGGCTTCGGCGAGGAGAAACTTTACCTCGATGAGCAACTCGGGGTCTTCCGTCCGAGTCGCCAACTCCGCCGCTTCTTTCACTGAGGTTTTGAGGTCACCAATGGCAATCAGCGCTCGCAACCTTCCTTGCTTCGCGGAAGCAACATCATCTTCGGACCAAGCTCGCTCGATAATCCGATCGAAAAGGGAAAGGGCTCTCTGATCGGATCCCCCTCTATTCGCTCGCAACAACGCATTGCCGAAAGCAATGCCCCATCCCGCTGTCCGCGCCCGCGGGCGATGAATGCTCGCAAACCATTCGTTCCACCACTTTTCTGCAGTCTCAACCGAAGCCGTATCGCGATTTTCCCAAGCCGTTTCTTCCTCTGGGCGAAAGCCCCATTCGACATGTGAGACGCGATCCATTTGCAGGGTTCTCTTTGCCGAACCGCCTCCGCTGCCTCGAATCGTTGGCAAAGTGTATGTGATTATTTTGTCGGTGATCGCCGTCACCGTGCAGGCAGCCGACTCACCCGTCTTGAGATGAACGACATCCTGTCCAGACACAATCACACCGACAGCGAGAAGACTGAAAATGCAGACAACCCGTTTCATGATTCGGCCTCCACGGTTTCACCCTCCCCTTCGACTGGCTCCGGCTCTTTCGGATACAGCGGACGCAGCCTCGCAATTTTCTCGCTCGCTTTGGCCGTCTCTTCAAAAGACTTCAAATCAGGTCGGGAGACTAACTCCTCGTAGGTCTCCAATGCTTCACGATTGAGATCGAGTTTCTCTAGCGAAGCGCCACGACTCCAATAGGCTTTGGCATTCAGCTCTCCGAATTTCCCATAGGCCACATAAACTCTTTCGAAAAATACGATCGCCTTTTCGTGCGCGCCTTCGTCAGCCCATGACTCACCTAACTCATACAGCGCCGCAGCTTTTGCTCCCGCAGGAACTCCCTGCATATCGAGTACCGAGACCCATTCCACTCGAGCATCAGCCCCCTTCCCCATCTCATTGAGAAGATCCGCTTTCTTCAATTTTACCTCTCCGAGGTTCACTGAGGCAATGGCTTCCCTTTCGAATTTTTCGTAGAACTCCACTGCCTTTGTCTGATCGCCCTCTTCCACCGCAATATCACCGAGAGATCGGTAGATCCGCCCCTTCTCAACGGCGCGTGGATACCATTTCCGAATTTCGGTGAAGAGCTCCTTTGCCGTCAGAATATTTCCGCCTTCGAGGAGAGCTTCGGCGACCGAAACACTGATGGCCGGGGAATTTTCTTTCGGATCAATCCACTTTGCTATGTCGAGAAGCTCGGTGCGTTCCGCTCTCGGATTGCCGCGCGCGACGATCTGGGATTTTGCCCATCCAGCGCGGCTTGCGAGGATCCCGTCCTTGGCTACACCGGCTCGGCTTTTGATTCGCTCCAGTCGCGAAAGAAGTTCCGTTTCCCCTTCTCCCCCATCCTTCTGATACACCTTCGGCAGCCCGGCAAACACGTCAGTTATTGTCACCATGTCAGGATCGCCTCCGTGTTCTTCGACGGTGTCCCAGTAAATTTTTTGCGCCTCCTCAAACTTTTCTTCATTCAGATAGGTCCATCCGACCCAGTAAACTGACTCCGGCATGCGTCCGCTCGTCGGATAGTTCTGCACGAAAGTCTGAAAATGCTGACGCATCGTCTCGAACTCTTCGAGCAGCTTGTAGGCATTTCCTTTTTTGAACCACGCTTCCTCAAAAAAGCGGCCAGACTCAGGGCGCACCTCTTCATAAGCAGCAAAGCCCTCGTCCATTTGCCCATCGGCAAGGTAGGTGTCGCCAATAAGAAGGTGCGCCTCGTCAGCAAGCGGGTCATCTGCATAGCCGCTGACAAACGCCTCAAGACGCTGCAGAGCCAGCTCATATTCCGCGAGAGAGAAGGTGCACACCGCGATACGGAAAACGGATTCTTTCCGGTATTTCGGCGACTTGTAACGATCCAGATACTCTACGAGATGCTGGCGAGCTTCATCGTAAAGACCGGAGAAAGAATAGGCCATTCCCGTCCAGTAGTCAGCATCCTCAACAAGCCCGGAGTCGGGGTAGTTTCGCTGAAGCTGCGCAAACTGGTAGAGCGCGCCCTCGTTGTCATCCTGCTGCAGGTATAGAAAGCCCTGCATGAAGGTCGATTTGGCAGCGAACTCATTCTCGGGAAACAATTCAACGACGCGCCCGTACGCCAACTGCGCAGCCCCGTAGTCCTGCGCCTCGCGCAGAGCTTCCGCCCGCAGGAAGAGAACTGTGGGCAGGTATTTTCCCTCCGCCCCAAACGTTTTCTCATAGCTCTCGGCAACTTCGACGGCCTTGGGCCAGCGGCTGATCTCCATCCAGCATTGCAGTTGTGCAAAGGTCGCACTCTCCACCACCGAGTCAGTCGGCATTGTCTCCAGCATGTCTTCCATGATCAATGCTGCTTCCCGATATCGCTCCAATC
>Ga0055584_100005649_pt1 | contig 12257 bp, 16 predicted proteins | sample OSDHelmetaG_FD_58716 | JGI IMG/M metagenome (GOLD analysis project Ga0055584, IMG submission 58716) | Pelagic marine sediment microbial communities from the LTER site Helgoland, North Sea, for post-phytoplankton bloom and carbon turnover... | ecosystem: Environmental > Aquatic > Marine >... | reverse complement strand
TGCCTTGGTTGCCCTGGGTTTATATAAATACGATATTATTATATTTTTTCATAATTATTTTTCGTTGATTTTCTGGGGTTTTCCGTCTTTTATTTAATAAAATCAATAATTTATACATCTCAGCTATTGCAAAAGTTTTTATGCGTGGTACATTATTTATATAGGAAACAAAAACCTAAAAAATAAAAATAAAAAGGAAATAAACAACATGAATAAATATAATAAAATCGCAAACCAAAACGCTAACAACTTCGCCAAAAGTTCTTTTTTCAAAAAACAATCAAACCACAGCAAAGCAAAAAGAATGTTTTTTATGTGCTTATATGTAGCGTTCCCGCTTCTTTTCTCTTCAATGCTAATAATCCATAGCATCTATTTACCAAGCTATAAAACGAGCTTTATCTCAATGTTGCAAATAGGGATCTTAGTTTCGTCTTTCCTTGATTCTTCTAAAGTTAATTTTAACTTTGACAAAACGCCAATTATAAAAAACTATATAGTAATACCGTTAATTTACGGCACTGTATTACTTTTTTAATAAGTAATTAACGAACACCCACAAAACCAAAAAAGCGCCGAATAAGGTGCTTTTTTGCGGATTTGGGCTCGCTTATTAGCCGCCTAAAGTAATAGATAGCTTTCAATAGATAGCTTTCTTTAGTAAAAAGATGGCTCCCACCTCCCACCCTTAGTGTGAGATGTCCACCATTTTAGATTTCAAAAAAAAGACATCCGAATTAAAGTCATCCACGTATTAGGCACCGAAAACCATTAGGCACCTTCTTGGCCTAAAAGCTATCAAATAAAAATGGCGGCTTGTTAAAGGGTTTTCTTTATCGATACGATAGCAAAGTTAATAGGTACCTAAATTAATTAGTTATCTAAGAAGATTAGGTACCCGACTGGCTTTAATAGCTATCAAGGTAAAAATGGCGGCGCACTCAAGTGCTTTCTTTATTGAGAAACGATGGCTATTTCAATAGGCACCAAGTAGCTTTGGCACCGACTGGCAAGCGCAAAACATAAAAAGCATTAACGTCCTTTGTAAAGGTTTAGTACGTATCTGCGACCCATTTTAGTGTTTAGCAACTTGAATGGTTCTCGATCTTGGGTGTTTGGGTTATCAATAAATAACCAGTCATTTAAAATGAATTTCTCTTTACCTTTTAAACCATCAGACAAGTCATTTAAAAACATTGCAAAATCCAATACTGACTCTGTTTTGTCAATATTTAAATTAACACACAACTTTTTACAGCGATCATTTTTCTTAACGGAGAAATTAATCACTTCAGTTATTTCTTGTAGAGTCCAACCTAGTTTATTTTTTAATGCGTGTATTCTCTCTACTGGCAAGCCATTATTGACCACAGCAATAAAATCAAAATCTGTAGAGTGCATATTTAACTCGCCATTAGTCACTAGTGACAAATAATCAATATTTTCTATCCCGACAGCGTTTATTTTTTTATTCATATACAACAAACCTTTTTCTTTTAATTAAAGTAAACTAACCCGAAAAACAATAAAGTAAGGCGGGTATTTCGTTTGTAACTTGGCTTTATCTGCGGCAATCTCTCGCAGAGCCTTTTACAAGTGCATCCATCAATAACAAGATCGTACTTTCAGCAAACACACCGCCTTTATTATCAAATGGCACCTGAACCAAGTTATAACCCATGCAATATGGAGTGTCTGGGTTCTCTCTAATTTCACAATTAAACGCGCTTATTGAAAACGCAATACATTCTTCACTAGTTGGTTTTGTTGATTTATACTCATCAAAAAATTCATTACACGCTTTTTTATTTACAAATTCGCGTCGTCCAGATTCGATATGCGAAAATTCAACTCGCGCACCTTTAATACGCAACATGCCAATGGTGTTTATTGGCTTGCTATTAACAAGCGCCCAATAAACAGGCACAAATTGGTATTTATAATCTTCACCCATTAATTTGTGACGTCTCAAAGCATCTTCCAACATATCTTCAAAAGTAGTAAATGCTTTATTTTTGCTATTACTATCACTATCTAAAGAGAATACGTTATTACTTTCAAAGTACACGCCGTTTTCTGTGCTTACTTGTGCCATAATTATCTCATTTATTTTATTAATTAATTAAATATAAAGCTGAAACAAATCCCCAAAAACAACCTGGTGTAAATTTGCAAAATAGCTTCTTTTCTATTCTCACCATTATACACTAATCACCATTACTAACAACTAAACTTGATTAAATAGTTGTTTCTAGTCACCCATTCACACCCTTAGTGGGCGACCATACAATAACTACTAATCAAATATCGAGTAATTAAAATAAAAAAACGAACGTCGGTAATAAACATCATATCCGAATCAATTATAGAAATGACAACCACTCTTTCAGTTGTCTCGAAATTATGCGATCCTAAGTAGGAACGATATGAAAGGGCTATCAGCCCTCCCTTTACCTTATTGGAGCTTCTTGTATGATCCCTTTAACAATTCACGTACTTTCTGATGAAGGATACACTTTTGCTGATCTTGAAATAAATAGTGATGACACTCCTGTTATTAAGGAAGCTGATATCTTCCCTGGTTTGTTTGAGTCTAAAAAAAGGCTTGAGGATACCCCAGACGATGCCAACCGAATTAGTTACCTGAGTTACCTAGAGTCTTACGTAAAACTCTCTGGCAAGTACGGTGAAGCTTTAGAACAGTACAAAGCGCGCGAAGGTGAGGATTTGACAATACAATTCGTTATATTGTTTTTTATCATTGAAGGTAAGGAGCATTTTGGACCTCTTCTTTTGCCTAATTTCAAAATACACGAAAAGGCTTATAGTCGACTAACTGAAAAACAAGTTCATATTCTAGCTGAAAATGTAAAACAAGAACTTTTCCCTATTTAGAAATAACAAATTGCTGTTTTTAGTGGTTTAAATGGCGATTAACCATTGACACCACCAGCTTATGTGTTATTCTTACAGTTAAGAAATAAACCACACAGGAAAATTAATTATGGATTTCGCATCTATTGATTTGAATTTATTAGCTAAACAAGTAGGTACACATGAGCGTTTTGTTAAAATTTGGGCTGAAAAACTACACATCACAATTCTTGATCTTGACTTCATGTTTAGCAAGTTCACTAAGCGTCAATTATTTAATATTGTTACTGACAAGATAAAACCCAAAGAGTACTTGGTTGAACACCAAGGCTTACTTAATTCCACTCCTCACCGCATGGGTATCGAGTACATAAAAAGCTTACCTGAAGACGTTTATCAAGCTCATTTAAAGCAAATGCTAGACGCGAATAAATTATGCAACGAATTAAATAGTGGTAATAACCCTGGTCTGCTTGATGGATATTACGACGCCGAAGTGTTTTGCGCTTACCGTCATTACTCTTTAAAAAAAGATATTGATTTCATAAAAAAAATGTTCACTCGCAAAATTGGGCATCACACTTACCGCACAGCACGTCAAACACTAACAAATATGTGTTTGCCTTACATGCCTAAGTAATCTAATTCACACCAGTCACTAAGGTGGCTGGCTTTACAAATCTTTTGGGTGTTACATTATGAAATTAATTATCGCAAAACTTTCTGTTTGTGAAAATAAAATCGAGAAATTAGCATTGTTCCTCAATGGTTCTATTTTATTCACAAGCACCACTAAAGAAGAAACAAAAACGCTTAACGCTATGGCCGAGAATATTAGCAAATCTCAATCTCTTAAAATTGAACGATTTGACATTCAAAACAAACTACCTATATTTTGGGGTTTGGACGAAGTTGTTTTAGTGTTGAATGGCTTATCCAAAAAAAGCGATAACAAACCTTCTTCTGAACCGCGTGTAAATAATAATATTGAGATCAAAAAGAGACCGCTTAACGCTGGTGATAAAAAACGTAGTAACCTAAATCACAAACCAGCACAGCAAGTTTCAAAATCAATGAATAGAATCATTGTCACTGTTGATATTGATCCTAACTTACGCGCTTAAAAACAAACACCACACTTAATACAGGCATTATTATGAAAATAATTATTTTAAAAATACTTAGTCAAACTACCGACCTTCTAAAAACTGATCACTCGGCGGTTTTGTTAAATAACCAAATCTTATCCACCAGCGCAACACCAGGCGAAGATCTAGTTTTAAACGAGCTTGCTAACAACTTAAGTAAAGCCTTATCCCTCAACATTGACACTATTCAGTTCAAAGACGTTGACTCCCTGCCTAACAATTGGCATTGGAATGACGTTAAAAATGAGCTAGTGGCACAAGGTGTCTTGAGTGACAATATTGCACTAGGTAGCACTACACTGCTAAATACAACCATTCAAGACATTGAGCTATATACGAGTGATCTACTTCTCCCTAATAGCAAAAAAGCTAAATACAATTTAACGATAGAACAATCGAATGATTTGGGTACTATTTATTTCAGTGTGGTTAATGAAAATGTTGTACAAAACAAAGACGGCTTACAGTTAGGTATTCACGGTTCCATTGAAATACGAAGTGGCTTACCCGCCCTTTCTGTTGGCGTTTCACCAGATGACAACATCATACACATATCAACTAATACGTCCACGAAACTAGCAGTAACAAAAGATTGCAATCGCGATAAACCGACTTGGGAAGAATTGGACTATAAAGCTGGCTATGGGCTGGTTTTTACAACACCATACCAAGAAGAACTTAATGAGGTTCGTTTAGACATCGCGAATAGAGCAATAACTAACGTTGATTTTAATGGGTGCACTTATGACTCAGAAATAAACGATAACAATTGGGATATTGATAAACAAAGCAATTTACTTACCAAAATAGTTAAAGTGGTTGATACTAAAATAAAAGGTGGGGTTGCTTCTTTATACCGTGTTAATGCGCAGTTTTACGGTGAGCATTTTCACTACCGAATGAACCACTCAAAAATATAACTTTATTGATAGCAAAAAAACCCGCTTAACGCGGGTTTTTTATTGGTTCTAGTTGGTATTTACGGCACGCTATTATTGCGTTCTAATCTCTAACTGATATTATGTACATTCAAGTTAACCATATACACAGGAATACCTAAATGAACAACAAAACATCACAAGCCACACCTGAACTCTTTGGCCTAGAAGATTACCATCAAGTATCTTGGGTTTACGAATTACGCCTCACTCCCGCTGAAGTTGAGTTTTCCAGAAATAACTTCACGCAAGAACAGCGCCTCTTTATTGCTTTGAACTTCCTAAAGCCGACTCAATTGCTTGCTGATAAACCAGAATTATTATGCAACATTAATGTTATTGATGATCAGTTTGTCATATCACTTTCTGATAAAGACTTCATTGAGCATTTAGCTTCACTAGTACGCGCAGATAAAATCAAAAATTCAAAAAACCAAACTCTTAAATTTCCTTATGATATTTTCGACGCAGAATCATTTAGCGCACTTCGCGAGTCAAGAACCAAAGACGAAGTAAACTTCATTCGCAACCTATATAAGCTATCAAACACCGATCCTTCATATGCAAAGCAACGTCTTCAACTAAATAAACTTAGTACCTTACCAATAGCTATAAATCAATCATTAACGTTTAGCGTAACTTCTAACGTTGGTAAAGCAAAGCACGTCGTTAATTATCACGATGGGATCGCGGTTCACACTGATTCAAGTCCATTCTTTAATGTTAAAATACTAAAAAGCAAACCCGAGCTTAATCAGTTTGTAAATGAATTGATTGAGTTGGGTTACACAGAAAAGTAATTTAAAACAAGAACAAAAAAGAGGCTAAAAGCCTCTTTTTTCTTGCCCAAACATCGCACCTTACTAACTATTTTTAAAATCCAAAACAATGTTGGCCGCGCTAATGTAATTCGACAAGATTACGTGCTGGCTTCTTGCTAAAAATATACAAGTTTGATTCGCTATCCCTTTAACAACCGCGCGTATCTTGGTTATAGAACTTAAATCATAAACACTAGCTTTACGTTCCCCTGTAAGCCGGTTAACCATATCAACTTCAGTTTCTAAAATAGAATTAATAGAGTTGATCAAGTCGAAGAAACGCGGCTCCGCAATTAACTTTAAGTGCAACTCATCAAAATCAGATGTGTCCTCAACTCGCAACACCTTACTATCTATTAGTGTACTCAACTCGCAACACAAAGAATTCAGAGGTTCCACCTGGCTTTGGCTTTGGCTTTGGTTTTGGCTTTGGCTTTGGTTTTTCTTAATCACTAAAAACAACCCTATTCCAATTTTCAATCATCTTATAAGGGACTTCACAAAGATCAATTAAATCATCAAACTCTTTACTTTCAATCAAATGTTCGCGCATAAACAAATCTTCGTCCATATCTGCTAATATAACCTTTACATTATTCATCTCAATATAAAGTAAGGCAATGGCATTAACGTAACTTTTTATTTCTAAAATTTGAGCTTTAGTGTATAGCACGTTCGTTAACTCGCTCAATTTGCGACTATCAACATTGTACGACTTACGATCCACTTTAACTTTATTCATTATCGCAGATTCAATAAACGCAACACGCTTTTCAGCTCTTAATGCAACCGGTGAATACTCTAAAATACAAAATAATTTCGTAACATCACTTTTATCAAGATCACCATTAATAAGCCCTTTTTTAACTGCGTTAATAAACAAAATCAAATCACCCAGACCACGCAAGCCAACACCATAGCAGTTATCGTAAACACCACCTTGGATAAGACTTTTTTCTCTAAACCGTTTGTAAATAACAAATGGATTATTATTAATCCGTTTTATGATTGAACTTATATAATAATCATTTTTAGATAAAGAGTCCTTCAACTCAATCAACGTGTTTGGACTTAGAACAAATGAACCATCCATCACACTTGTTAACTCTGCTTTTACTTGGCTCATAACTCTTCTCCAAACAAGCTCACTTTACGATACTCATAGTTACCTTTAATAGCATAAAAATCACTTTCCGACATTTCGTACATAGCATCATTTCTGTTTCTGTTCTCATTAACCAATGCTCTCAAGCGCCCATTATTAATATTTGTCACAATCAATCTATCGAATTCAATTGAATTACTTTTTTCGTTGATATAAAAAGTACAAAAAGAGCTACAAGAGTAAACTTCATATTCTGTGTAGCTGGCCAACGATTTATTTTCAAAAGAAATAGCACTAAACGTATTTTTGACTTTAATGGCTTTTTCAATTTTAGACTCTGCATAAACCGATAGAGAAGTACTAAAAGCGAGTGACAGTAACAATGTAGGGGCAAGTAACTTCTTCATAACTGATGATCCTGTGGTTAATTTTATTTTAAAATAATAAGGCGAGGATTAATATTGCCCGCATGTTTGGTTGCCTTTCACAGAAACAGATAATTCATTTAAGAATACACCTTTTTCATAGCTATGTTCTTGAACCGATAAGTATTCAACACTCGAAAAGCCTTTATATTGTGCATAACTAACATACACACTATTTAGGATCTCAAAAAACAAACTCACCTCTCTAACAAAGTGAATGGCTTCATTTATACAGTCGCGCTCTACCGGCGAGTAAACAACGTTCTCAGCATGGTTAAATGAATAACCACCATTTGCATGTAATTTATTTCTAAGTGCGACCTGGGTATCTAGGTAGTGAATAATGCTAACGAAAACGTCGCTCTGTATAAAGTCCTGGATAACTTCAGGCTCAAACTTGTCCGACAACAAATCTAAACTTATTTTTGCGTCAATTTTAGACAAAAACGAATAAGCTAAACCAATTTTATGTAAAAACTCAGTACTCGCTTTTGGGGCTGGCTTATTAAAATTAAACGCCTTTATCTCAATAAGTAATTGATGCAAAATAAACATAGCATCTTTATTAGCTAAATCTTTAGCTATATCCGTTTTGATAACTTCAACAAAACAACTTTTATCCAATAAACCCATTGTACAAGCCTCTCTCTAAATTATGCCCAAATAATACCAGAATAAAAAAAACAAACAACCCCAACAAGACACTATAACTGATTTTAGTGCTTTTTTTAACGAATTGATTAACCAAGCTTCGTATTGATTGTAGTATTAGAAAATCTTAACTAGAGCTAATTATGACGCACCAAATGACACCAGAAGAATATTCTCGTAATGACAAAATGGCAATAGACCAAAAGTAACAATAGTAAAAGGGGCAATTACAGTTTTATTGTATTGCCTTTCTTTTGCGTGTCCACTTAAAGCTCCTTTACGAACACGCCTATAAACGCCTCTCGTTGATTTTAAATTAAACACAAGCAAACATACTTAATCTTCAATTTTAATCGTCACAACTTGCCACCAGCCGATCTTGGCCGCCAATAGCAATAACTTGTTTACCAGGGCGCGGAATTTGTTTACCAGGGCGTAGAATTTATTTACCAGGGCGCGGAACTTGTTTACCAGGTCCTAATTCCAGTACCAACCGGTAATGGATTTGAGTACCAACCAGTAATGGATTCCAGTACCAACCGGTAATGGATTTGAGTACCAACCAGTACTGGCTAAAAAAACAATACAAAATCAACAAACAGTAATTGACAAAAGCTACATTGTAGCCTTATAATAGACTCAAGTTAACAATAACCACATACTATAAGTGAGTCCATTATGAGCCAAGCACCATTTAATATCCCAGCAATAAATAATCGTATTGAAGTTCTTGCCAAGTACTTAGAAATCAACAGTGATGATCCAATTGCTATGTCTACTATACAGTTCATTAAATCGGTATCAAAAGTCGGCACGGCTGGTGGTGAAGTTCATTACTACAAGCATCAATCAGACACTTATATCGTCACTGGTAACAACAAAGGCGTTAACGCAGACGCTGTAATTGCTTTCAATAGTAACCTTTGGTCAATTTTAAAAATAAACAAAAAAGCACCTAACTTTATTTACCGCGACAATATCGTTATCGAAGCTCTTGCTGATAAAGAGCTGTTATCTGTAAATTACAAAATTATCGCCATCAACCAAGTAGAGCAGTTAGTTTTATTTGAATCTATCAATAACGATAGAATTATCGTTGAGTACTCATCAAAAGAGCGTGCCGATATAAGTAGTTATGATTTTAAAAACGCTAAGCTTTTTAATGTTGATTACATGAAAAAAGTTTTTAACATCTAATTTTAATCACTTAGTTGTGACTTCTCATAGTCACAACTTTTCTGCGGGGGTATTGCTTTGAAAACATTAACCAACACTGAGTTTCGAACCCAAATAGCAAACTGGCAATTTGCAATAAAAAGTGCGGGGATCACGTTGCCTAGCGGCAAACCAGTACCTGATAAATTTTTTCACTTCTTCCTAGGTGTTGGGTACTCAACATTTAAAAAAATGCTTTGTGGTGAGAGTTCCGTCCGAAAGATACAACTATACACCTCGCGAACAATTTACTTTTTAAACCTACTTGATGAGCCTTTGTTTCTTGATGAAGTCCGCAAGTGCATCCCAAGTTATTTTGAGTCTGAAACAAAAAAAACCGCAAGCTAAGCGGTTTTTTTACACAAACACATCAACTATCTAACAGCCATAGATACGCCTTGCCAAAACGTTGTTTTTCTATAAATAACATTCATACACTTATCATCATAACTATCAAACAGTTCAGCAGGTGCATGAGTTTTGAAGTACTTACCTTTTGTATCATTTATCAATTCAAATAAAACATTCTTTATGTCGCGTACTTCACTAAGTTGCATACTAAAAAAGCTCAATAGTACCGCGCGTTGTTCCATAGCTATTTTAATCAATTCCAAACTGAATTTTTTATCTTTTAATGATTTTTTCAGCAAAGAGTGATCAAACACTAATGATGTTTCAGCGCGGCTTGTTCTTTTTGAGCATGAACGCTCTATATCCAAGCAAAGCGACTCGATTTTTATATAGGTTTCATTTTTTAGGATTTTATCTAAAAAAAACATCGCTTCTAAATACTTTCCGCCACTTACTAATTGTAGTTTTTCATCACCAATCATATTAGCTATATCAACTATAGCCTTGTTCATACTTTTATTGTCATACGCACCATTAGTGACAGCGACCTTTAAACCCATTGCCGTTTTATGATAATAACCAAATGGATTTAACGTAGTTAATTCTGTATTTTTTTCATTACCAAGCAAGGTAGTAATTTCTTTTTCGATAATTTCTTTTGATAACCCAAACATCAATTCATTTCTCATACTAAAAATACCTTTTAAAAATTAACTTAACGAAATTGTTTTTCAACCGCAGAGCTTAACTGGCTCCAAAATAAAACCCTTTCGATAGCTTCATTCAACAAGTCAACCCGACTACAATTATTTTCAGACTCACTTCGTTTCTCTGTTGGAAATTCCATAAGTCCCGAGTAACAAAAAAAACTATTTATTTTCTTAACTAATTTACTCGCAGCAAAAATCCAACGCAATTTTTCTCTTGCCTCACCTGAAAGATCAATAGTGTCATCAAATACCGGGGGGCAACCTGGGCGGCGGGGTTTACTATAATCTCTTTCTATATCACTAAAAAAAAGGGTGGGTACTATAAATTCTTGGTTTGTGTACATCAAATCAACTGTGCTGAAGCTTACTAAGTTAGTTCTCAGCTTATTCGCGCGGCTTATAATGTAATCTATGGTATTACTCGCATCACTAAAGTGTTTAAACGTATCTTCATTTGCTACAAAAAGAGCTGACGAATCTGCGCACTTCAACAAATCATCTTCATGTTCTTTTAATAAGTGAAGATTGTTTTCTGTCATATCAAATTTAAGTATGTCGAACTCTTTCGCCCTTAAGAAGCTTTGTTTACGTTCGTCATACGATACTTTTTCGTGACTCATTAAGTCTCGTGTTGGGTGTGCTAGCTGATCGACACCAAACGGGTTTGATATTCCACACATAATCAATTCCTAAAAACAAAAATGGCTAACATAGTAGCCATCCAGTAAACACAACCACCAGCAAAATCTTAATTTATTATTTTTTTCTGGCAATAACAACGGTGGTAAATGTAGCATCAAAAGGCTTAGCCCCTTCGCTTTCTAAACGTGCATACTTAGCTTTGGCTAAATCAACACCATTAACTGCGCGATACTCATCTCTATGTTTACTTTCTACCAATGATTCGTAACCCGTAGAATTACCAGTTTCGTCATAAATTTTCTTTTTAACGATAACAATACAGTTCCATAAACCAATCAAACATGATGGCACGTAAACATCACCATTTATCAAAATCTTTTCTTTTTTCGAGTTCAACTTAATAGCTCGTACTCGAATATTTTTTACATCATTAACGATCATACAATAGCAACCTTAGTAGCGCGAATAATTAATATACACAATCAATCCAAAAATAATAACACAGCCAATCAATTATGCAACTAAAAACAATAGTGAACTCATTGTTCGTAAAAGTAAAAAAATAGGCTCATTAGCACTTACCACTAATGAACCCAATACAAAATTAATTCAATAAGAAAACTACCACTCGATTGAATTTTCTACGAAAGATGCAATTTGATGTTCGACCCAAGTCCAGTAACCAAGTCGCGTATTGCCCGCGCTTGATTCCACTCGATATGATTCTCGGTCGAAACCAGTGAAGAACGGGTATTCAATAGTCTCAGCGCCTGGCTGTGTAGCTAAAGCCCATTGTTCAAGCTCTGTATCTCTCATTGTTAGTGTTCTTGACATCTCGGGTAAGGCTTCACTAATCGGCTTGGGGATCAACTCATTGATTCCGCGAGCTTGGTCAAGGTCTGGGATTATTGATTGGGTTTTAGATAACGCCAATGAATCCTCTTTGTTTAGAATTAAAATATCAAGATCAAAACTTGATAGTGAGTAAGCGCTCCATTTTCCATTAGATAAAAAAAGCTCGCCGTCCTTTGTAGATAAGACATAAGATTTACTCAGAGCTACATCAAGTTTTGCTTTATCATCAGATTCAAGACGAATATTATCAACTATCGCTTTATTCATATAAACAAAATTCTGAGCAATATTTGAATCAGCAAATTTACGTACCACACATTCCAAATCATTAGCTTGAGAATACACTAACCTTTGTGCATTCATAACCCATTGTTTATCACCATCTGTACCATCTGAGCCATCCATTACTTCATTAACAAACGCATTTACTATCGCTACCGGCAAATCTCCTGATGAGAAGTGTGATCTAATTGAATTTTCTGATTTTGCAGTTACTGACTCAGAAAGAGAGTAACACAAGTT
>Ga0055584_100005648_pt1 | contig 12259 bp, 12 predicted proteins | sample OSDHelmetaG_FD_58716 | JGI IMG/M metagenome (GOLD analysis project Ga0055584, IMG submission 58716) | Pelagic marine sediment microbial communities from the LTER site Helgoland, North Sea, for post-phytoplankton bloom and carbon turnover... | ecosystem: Environmental > Aquatic > Marine >... | reverse complement strand
TCATGTCATGCAAACTGCACGACGTGCATGAGCCTCAATCGGCCAAGCTTTCGACGACGAGGTCGGCTTCTTGGACAATGGCCTGGATGATTTCAGTCGCCGCGGGCTTTGACATCGTGGCCTTGCGGTAGCGTTTGACTGTAAAGCCTTCGCCTGCAAATCGGGCTTCGATATGGCCAAGAAATTCCTGGCTACGTTCCTTGGAAATATCCAAGAGCGCGATCGTCTTGCCGGTGATGTCGTCCGGCATGGGAATGCTAGTGCGCATACTTGCCGTCGCTTCACTGGTCGGATCGCGGAGATAGGTGGTTTCAGCCATCGTCTACTCTCCTCTTCTCATGTTTGGCCTAGCGTAGTAAGGCCCTCTTTGCTCCGGACCAGCAAACATTTGGTCCTCTCTGCTACGGACCTACAAACATTCGGTCCTTTAAAATTCGTGGGTGACGGGCTGAATTTCATCGTGATTACGACCGCCTCCCCATCCACCGATAATAGCGGTTTGCAGGCCCGCTGTCCCGCCCGCGCGAATGAGCAGAATGCCGTGATCGCGCCAGAACTTCGGCACCATTTCTTCCGCCATGCCGGGGTCGATGCCCATATCGACACCATGCGCTCCTTTGATCAAATCCTTGCCGGGGCGCGTTGTGTAATGATGGAGCGCTTCTTCTATTTCCTTACGACCCCATCCATCATCTTTATAGATGCGGTAATGCTCTGGTGAGATCGCCACGATGACATTGGCGCATTGCACTTTCTTCGGATGAAGCTCGTTTACCAGCGAGGTAGCTAAAGAGCGGGCGAGCTGATCGGCGGAACGGGCCGAGTCATCGGAAAAGGCTTGGGTGCCATGGCCGTGATGCAGTGTCACTGCGTTAGAGCCGGGTTTGCAGCCGCGTGAGACATGCAATGGTTCCCACTCGGGATCAGTCTCGTCTTCGGCAAAGCAGAAGGTGTATTTGCCGGGATTACCGAATACCGCCCGGTCGATTTCGCCGGGTCGCCCCCCGCCCACATTACGGACGATGAGCTGCAATGTCCGCCCGATGGTCGCATTGGCGCGATTGCCTTGGCCGAACACGTTATGACCCCAATTCATGCCGATGGATTTGGTGATCGGTCCATTGACGCAAATGACTGGGCCCGAGAAAAACAGCGTGCAGAGAACCCCATGGAGCGTGAATTTCGGATTGAGCGCCGCTTCGACGACCGCGAGGATCACCGGCATGTATTCAGGTCGCGCACCGGCCATCACCGCATTGATGGCAATTTTCTCCACTGTGCATTCCATATAATCCGGTGGCATAAGGCCAAGCACTTCTTCTGGCGCCCGGTCAGTGCCCGACAGCATGCGAAGAATGCGATCATCGGTCGGCGGCACGATGGGAAGGCCGTCCGTCCAGCCCCGATCAAAGGCCTGCTCAACCGGATCATCCCATTCGGAGAATTCGATTTTACGCGACTTCATCGGCACTTTGCCGTAGCGGGCCTGGAGTTGTTCATGCACCCCAAGTTCCACCGATTTCGAGCCACAACCCGGCTGATTTTCGGGCAAGCCTTCGCCGAGGCCTTGGATACCGGTGAATTTTTCCCACTCTTCCCGGTTCCAGCCAAACACACGGTCGCTTTCCTTGCCGCCGTCTTGGCGGATCAAGGTGGGCACGAACTCGATGTCATGGTGAAAGCTTTGTTCCAGCGACGTATCGTCGATGACGCCCTTAACGCTCTCGGGGAAAGAAGGGTCGTCTTGCGAATAGATGGTCAACGGCGTGCCAGTTTCCTGCAGTCGCTTTAGAACCGGCTCCACCAGTTTGCAGGTCGGGCAATCGCGTTTTACAATCGCGATCAATCCGTCTTTCGATTTAGCCATGTTTTCCTCCCCATGTTTTGACTTGTTTTAGCACAGAGCGAAAGGGAAGCAGAGTCAGTCCCTCTGAAGATCCCGCAAATATCGCAACATCTCCGCTTGCTGCTTCTCATCAGGCAAAGGGGTTAAGCCTGCCACCAAATTATCCGCCATATTCCAAGAATTACCTGTACCGGGGATGGCGCAGGTGACGGCGGGATGCGCGATGATAAACTTCAAAAAGTACTGGGCCCAACTACTAATTCCCAACTCTGCTGCCCAACCAGGCAAAGGTTTGTTTTGTAGGCGACTAATCACCCCCCGCCCACCAAGCGGTTTGTTGACGATGAAGGCGATGCCGTTGTCCTGGCAAAAGGGGAGCAAGCGATTGGCCGCTTCGGGTTCCGCAGGCGAGTAGACCATTTGCAGAAAATCAACAGGGTTTTGCTGAAGGGCGTCGATCACTGAGGCGATAGCGCTTTCGGTGTAATGGGTGATGCCTAGATAGCGGAGCCGCCCCTCATCCTTCCAGGCGCGCATGGTTTTGAGCTGGGTTTTGAGATCGACAAGGTTATGGACCTGCATCAGGTCGATCACATCGGTTTTGAACAGCGCGAAAGATCGCTCCATTTCGGCGATGCCCGCTTCGCGTCCGGAGGTCCATACTTTGGTGGCGATGAAGGTATTCTCGCGCGCGCTCATCTTTGCTAACAGATCGCCCGTCACCCCTTCCGCGCGGCCATACATGGGCGAGGCATCCACCACCGTGCCGCCCGCATCGAAGAGTGTCTGCAACACCGATTGTCGCGATGCCCGGTCGGTCGCGTCCGTGCCGATATCGAAGCCTTGCCAAGTGCCGAGGCCAATCACCGGTAGTTCTTCGCCGGTTGACGGAATGGCGCGCCTTAGCATTAAAGGCTACGCCAAAATTTGAGCATCTCCCGCTGCATTTTTTTGTCCGGCAACGGCCCGTAGCCCGCACCCAGATTATCGGCCATGTATTTCGGCTTATCCGTGCCGGGGATGGCACAGGTCACGGCTGGATGGCCGACAACAAACTTCAAAAAGAAACGCGCCCAGCTATCGATACCGATCTCGGCTGCCCATCCGGGGAGGGTCATGCCACGGGTTGCGCGGAAAAGATTGCCGCGCGCGAAAGGACGGTTGGCAAGGAAAGCGATGCCTTTTTCCTGGCACAGCGGCAGCAGACGCTCGGCGGCTTCCGGTTCGTCGAGGGAGTACATCATCTGGACGAAATCCAGCGGTTCCTTCTCGACCACCGCAATAATTTCATCGATGGCTTCGGGCACGTAATGGGTGATGCCGAGATATCGAAAACGGCCCTCGTCTTTCCATTTTCGCATGGTTTTAAGCTGAGTCCTGGTGTCCGTGAGATTGTGGACCTGCATCAGATCAATCTTCCGGGTTTTGAACAGTTGGAAAGATTCATTCATCTCCGCAATGCCTTCTTGGCGTCCGTCTGTCCAAACCTTGGTGGCAATGAAAGCCTTCTTGTGACCGCCCATCTTTGCCAGCAACTCGCCAACCACTCCTTCGGCGCTGCCATACATGGGTGAGGAATCGATGACGCTGCCGCCGGCCTCGAACATAAGCCGCAACACCTCTTGGCGGCTTGGGAAGGCATCCGGCTCGTCACGAATATCGAAGACCCGCGACGTGCCGACGCCAATGACGGGAAGTTGTTCGCCGGTTTTTGGAATCTTCTTCGTGCGGATTTTCTTGGCCGCCAACGCGGGCATGCCAGATGCCAGCATCGCCGTACTCGCGCCCGCTAGTTTCAAGAACTCTTTCCGCGAAAATTCGTGCATGATTATAAACTCCGCCAGTAACCGAGCATTTTCTTAGACTGCTTCGCGTCCGGGAGGCGGCCGCGTCCCGCACCGAGATTATCAATCATGTATTCCGGTTTGTCGGTGCCGGGAATGACGCAAGTGACCGCTGGATGCCCTAGCGCGAATTTCAAAAAGAACTGCGCCCAGCTTTGGCAGCCTAATTCCTGTCTCGCCCATTCCGGCAAGGCTTTGCCTTTAACTGCCCTGAACATTTTCCCCCGCTCAAAGGCGCGGTTGACGACGACGGCGACGCCTTTCTTTTGGCAAAGCGGAAGCAACTTCTCTGCGGCGTCCGGATTACTGAGAGAATATTTCATCTGGATGAAATCAAGCGGCTGTTTTTCCACAACGCCAATCAGTTTGTCGAGTGCTTTGACCTTGAAATGAGTGACGCCAGCATACCGGATGCGGCCCGCCTCCTTCCATTTACGGATGGTTTTGAGTTGGGTCTTTGTGTCCCGCAGATTGTGGACATACATAAGATCGATTTTCTTCGCCTTGAGGTATTTGAAGGATTCTTCCATCTCGGCGATCCCCTCTTCTTCGCCGGTGGTACGCACTTTAGTGGCCAGGAACGCTTTATTGCGCGCACCCATGCGCTCGAACAGCGCGCCGATGGCGTCTTCCGCCATGCCATAAGACGGCGCGGTGTCGACCATTTTACCGCCGCTTTCAAACAGTATTTTCAAAACCTTTTCCCGGCTTGCCATGTCTTCGTCATCTTTGGGCGAAATATCGAAAACCCGCGACGTGCCAATGCCGATAACGGGCATAGCTTCACCGGTTTTAGGTATTTTACGGGTGACCAGCGGACTAGCGGCCAAAGCCGGCAAGGTGACCAACCCTGTGGTGGCGCTTGCGGCTGCGAGTAGCTTCAGGAATTCCGCTCGGCTCATCCCAGGAGCCTTAAAATCGATCATTTTATATCCTCCCAATGTTGACTAACTCTCTTCCGTTCGCTTGGCATGAGCCGCGCCGAGATGTCGCCCGGCTAACGCCCAGACTGCGCTTATAGGCAAACAAATAGCGGCAATCATGGTGAGGTCCAGCCCCACCCCCTTGAGGCCATGATAGGCCCAACCGAAGGCTGCGTCGCCACCGCGGAACACCACCGTATCGATGAAATTTCGCGCCTTATACTTGGTTTCCGCGTTGACCGTCGTGAACAGCACACCGCGCGCGGGGTTGGCGAGTGCAAAGTCACTGGCCCGCCGAATGGCCTGGACTGCAACCACAACGCCAAGGACCGGGCTCACCATCAACGCAGCGAAACCAAACAAAGTAATGACCGGCAACGCCACCAAGGCAAAGCCTAAACCTAACTTGGTTAGGATACGGCTTGTACCAAATATCTGAATACCAATGGTGATCAGACTCACGATGAGATCAATAATGGCAAAGAACTGCGTCCGTTCGGCGGAGCTCGTAAACGCCTTCGAGATGATTTCAGTTTGTTGAAAATAGAGCACCGTGTTTGTCGCGGTGAGTAGCAGAATGTAAGCCGCAATCATGAGCAGGAAAGGCGAACGAAAGGTTTCCACCGCACCGGCAAAGGGATTACCGCCGATAGCAGCGTCATTATCCGTGCGATCAGTATTGAAGCCTGATGACGCTTTGCTCATGGCATTTGCGAAGACGGTGGCGAGAATTAGAAATGCCATCGAAATAAAGAGTAGATGGAGTGGACCGAGTGGCTTCGCCAGGGTGGCCGTAATCGTGGGGCCGAGCAAAGCGCCCGCCGTGCCGCCGGCGGCGATAAAGCCGAACAATCGTTTGCCTTGCTCTTCGCGGAAAAGGTCGGCGAGCAGGCTCCAGAATACGGAGACCACAAACAGATTGTAAACGCTGACCCATATGAAAAAAGCGCCGGCTATATATTTCCTGCTTTCCCCGTCCGGATTGGCGAGCAAGAGCAACCAGAAGCCAAAAATATTCACCGCGAAAAAAAGATTGGCGATAGGCACAATTTTGCGACGCGGAAACCGGGCCACCAACCAGCCGAACAGCGGCAGGGCCGCCAGCATGGCAAAGAAGGTGCCGGTGAAGAGGAGCTGTAAATGTTGATAGCCCACCTGAACGGCCATTTCATCGCGCAGTGGCCGCAAAATGTAATAGCTGCACAGAAGACAGAAAAAATAACCAAAGCCGAGGAGTAACGCTCTCAGTTCGCCATCGCGTATATCGGCGACACGCTTAACCAACTGAACGACCTTGTCTGGCATTTGGCGTTACCTCGTCTTGATCAAGCCGATCTTGTTACCTTGTGGATCTTCAAAGACAGCGTAGCTTACCATACCGGGAATGGTGGTGAGTGGCACGACCACCTCTCCTCCCATATCTTCAATCCGTTCGAGATATTCTTCCGGGTCATCCACTTCCACATAGATCATCACACCAGGGGCATGCTCGCTTTCGAATAGCCCACCGCCGATTCCTTGCTTGTCCGCATCAGTATCCACCAGGCCATAACCGAGTGGGTTGTTGTCTTTGATCTTCCAACCGAACAAATCCTGATAGAAGCCCTTTAGCTCTTTACGGTTCGTGGCGTGGATCTCAAAATGAACGACGGGATTTCCCATGTCGCGTCTCCTAAGCTGATCGTCGTTTGGTTATTTAACAAACCGCATATCGGCGATTTCGTCATATGGAATTTCGCGGCTTATCAAGCCGCCCGAGAGAAGCCCATCACGCAGCCGCTCCACGCCTTGGACATTCAGCATTGGGGTCTTGTTCCATATGCCGCCCTGTTTGTAGCGCTCAAGCGCAGGCGTCATGAGATCCGTGTCGAAATCCGGAAAATACGGCGCGACCGCTTTTGCCAAATCGGCAGCAGAGTGGCTGTGGACCCAATCGAGTGTCTTCGCCATAGCGTTGGTCATGGCTTGCAATTCGTCAGCCCGCTCATCCAGCATCTGCCGCCGGGTGTAGTAGCTCGTATAGGCGCAGGGTCCCCGACCGGAAGCTTCGAACCAAAGGTGCCCGCCATCGCGTAGCAGCATTTCCGCAAACGGCTCGAGCACTTGCACAACATCCAATTTACCGGCTTTAAAGGCTTCCATGTTTTCCGGCACAGTATTTCCATCGGTCCGGTTTAGGTCGTCCGGATTGATGCCGTCGCGTCGGAGGTCCTCTTGTAGGCAAAGCCAAGGCGTTACGGCTTCGATAAAATTACCGAACCGGACGTCTAGGAGATCTTTGAGTTTAAAATCCGGGTTCGGTTTGTTGCCGATGAGATGAAATGGATCGCCGCCGACCACTTCGCAGAAACAAACCAGATCGCTGTTCGGATCCTGATCGTGAAAATGCAGCACACGCATGGGCCCGCCCCATGAAATCGCGTCGTCGCGTTCAAGGGATGCTTTGGCCCCTTCGCCGGGCGTGTCGGATTCCCCCATGACAACGGAGACCCCTTCCGCCTCAAAGGCGCCGATTTCGAAGGTGAGATAAAAGGGCGTGTAAAACAACGCGCGGAAATTTTCGTAGAGTGTGATGGTTCCGGACATTTCTTTATTCTTTCGCTTTGGGTTTGGGTTTCGCTTTAGGTTTCGCTTTGGGCTTGGGCTTGGGCTTGGGCTTAGCTTTGGCTTGAGGTTTGGATTTGCGACGAATGGCAATCTTTTTGACTTTCATCGACGTTCTCTTCGACGGCGCTTCCGCAGATGCGGTGTCCTCGACAATCGGACGGTGAGCCCGGATATCTAATGCCCAAGCCTGCGCGCGGTCGCTAATCCAAGGGGGCGTTTCGAAACCGGTCACCGTATCTTGCCGCACTTGGTCGAGATAATACCGCTTCAACAAAATGGCGGCGACAATAGCAACAAACGCACCCGCGATGGCGTCACTCAAGAAATGTACCGTCAGAGCCACCCGGCTAAACGCAATCAACAGCCCAAGGAAAATGCAAATCGGGGAAAAGCGCGGAAACAGGATCATCAGCGGCGTCACAACCGCCCAAATGGTTTGCGAATGACCGGACGGAAAGGAACTCATGGCATGATCCAAATTAAACGGAATCATGCCGTAGAAATCATTCTCGAAAAGCGCCTTGGGCCGCTGACGTCCAAGGATGAATTTCATTAGATTGATAGCAATGCCGGACGCGGCCAGCGTCGCCAACACATAGAGGCTGTTGCGCGCGCCGGCCCGATACCGGTCCGCCTTTTCCTCTGATCGCGTGCTGAGCAATGCCAGAACCGCGAACGCAATGAGGCATCCGACGATATATTTTTCCGCCCGCCCAAAGTCGGTGATGGTTCGCCAGACTACGCTGTGGGCCTCCGACATATGGGCCTTAATCCAGGGTGTCAGCCACGGATCAACAAAAAATCCAAGAAACAGACACAACAGAGCGATGCCGATGCTCCAGAACAGGAGCGGCCCCGGGCCCAGATTGGCGGTGACGAACGCGACAACAGGGGCATTGTTTTCCTTGGCTGAAGACCACAGCGCACGCATCCGAGCCCGCGCATTGCGCCATGCGCTACGCACAGCATCTATGTTGGAGGCGGTGATGGAAGGGGCGGGCTTGTTGGGTTTATCAGTCATCGGGGCGGACCCTAATGCACAGGAGCCACCTAGAAAATCCCTTTATTGTCGCGCGATGCATTGACCAAGTTCTCGCGCGGCATCACAGGCAGAAGTTCCCGCACCTCATCGGCACTCAAATCACCGAGACGGTTAGCAAGACCGACGAACCGATCAGCTTCCCCTCTCTCTATAACGTTCTCAGTGAGCGTACGGAATTTCTGCTCATATTCCTTAGCGCCGAAGGGCCGTGCACCGCGTGGATGAGCATTCGGGACGGCCATTTCGTCTTCGATGACAGTACCGTCCTTATAGGTGACGACAGCGCGCATACCGTGATCCTTCTCTAAAGGCGCCGGCTCATCATAACGCCGGGTCCATTCCGCATCTTCAACAGTGGTGATTTTCTGCCAAAGTGTCACTGTCTCCGGTCGTTGCGCACGGTCCGGTGTGTAACTTTTTTCGTGATGCCAGGTGCCGTCTTCAAGAGCAACCGCGAAGCAGTACATGGCGCTATGGTCCAAGGTCTCGCGAGATGCCTTCGGGTCCCACTTTGCTTTATCGCCCGCACCGGCTCCCATCATCATGTGGGTTTTCCATTTGGTCTGAAGCACAATGCTCTCGATTTCATCGAGCCGGTCGAGTTGATCGCGCATTTTAAAAGCGAGGTCGATGGGGACCTGACCGTGATAGCCCGCCGCATGTTCTTTCGTATAAGTCTCAAGGATCATGCGTTTGGGCTCGCCCGCCTCGGGCAGATTGACCGTATACCCATCAGGGTTTTCCTTTACATAGGCGGCTAAAAAGCCGTGGTCGCCTTCATAGATCGGCCCTGGGCTCCGTTCCCCGCGCATAGCGCGATCGAGCGCGTGAATGGCCAACATAGAGACATGCCCTGGCGCATTCGCCTTCCAGCTGGTGATCTCGCCCCGCCGTGCTTGACCGGTGGTGGCACTCACATGGACACCATGCTGCACCGCCTGAAAAATCACTTCGGTTGAAAGGCCGAGCATAGCGCCCGCACCGCACACTACCGCAGGCACGATATGGCCCGGATGGTCCAGTTTACTGGCGGCGAGTGGGATGTTGTGGGCCAACGCAATGTGAATTTCGTAAGCAGTCAAAATGCCTTTGGCCAGCGCCTCGCCGGTACAACCCATTTGCTGAGCGACCGCAATGACACCAGACATGGTATCGCCCGTATGGGCCACGTCGGCGCCGAAAAAGCTATCATGGAAGTCCAATTCGCGGACGGCGGTAGCGTTGGCCCAGGCAGCCCATTCGCAATGAACGGCAACCAAGGGAGAGAGGCCGTAGAGTGCGGCCCCGTCTTCGCGGGGGTGGGCCAGCGCTTCTGCCCGTGCGGCGGCGACAGAGTCCACATTGATAGCGGCCATGGCGACCGCACTATTGTCGATAACCCGGCAGGCAGCCATTTCCGCGGCTTGTGGGTCGACCGGTGACTTATCGGCAGCGCATGCCGCGAGCGCCCAGGCGAGTTGTTCCTCCCGCGGCGGCGTGTCGGCGAGATCGTAGACGCGAACATTAATCTGGCGCATCGGCTTTTCCTATCTAATGAGCTTCGCCGCAAGCCATACAAGGCCAATCAGCAGCGGTTGATGGACAATATAGACCACAAGCGAGTGCCGTCCCAGCCAAGCGGTGAAATCGCTCACAGCGTTGTTGGGGTGCCAATCGCTCAAAGAGCCGGCGGGGCGCTCACGCTGCCAAAGACCGTAGGCAACGCCAAGCATGATTACCCCCGTCCACGGGAAAAGCGGTACGTAATCGACGCTCTGCGGCATCTGCGTGACAAGGCCGACCCATTGCAGCCAGGCCTGATCAAAAAAACTGTGGGATAGAAACATCGGTGCGACCAAAATATCGAGCCCCACCAAGGCCGCCACCCAAGCAGGCCACCGCAAAAACGGCAACACGATTAGGCTGGAGACCGCAATACAGTGCAACACGCCGAAAAACACGTAATTGGTCGAGAACATGAACCACGTACCGAGCGACACAAGCCCCGCGCCGACGGCCACCACCGCTACCCGCCGCCCAAAGGCAAGCCAGCCACGCCCGCGTCGATCCGCTAACACCAGCGACAAGCCAGCAAGAAAAAGAAACGCTGAGACGATCACCGTTCGCGCGCCGAGCCAAAACGGATCGGTAAAAAGCGCAAAGGAGGTGAACTTAAAATCATTCAAATCCCAGGCGAGGTGATACAGCGCCATAATATAAACGGCACCACCTCGGGCCACATCGATGGCTGCCAGGCGCGGCGGGGCGGTGTTTTCGGAAAAAGTCGCAGTCATGAACAGAAGATTAGCGCAGGTGGGAGGCGGTGCAATAGACTCCTCCGGCCAACTTTTTACCAACCTCTCGCCCGCGCCAACTTGTATGGTAGCGCATCGGTTAAACCTGGAGACGAGGCATGGCATTTCAAGACGGTCTGCACTTGGTGGTCAAAAGAGACTGCCCCACCTGTACGCTCATCGAACCGGCCATTCGTGAACTCGCTGGCTCTAAAGCTCTTACGGTCTATGTGCAAGACGATCCGGCCTATCTCGGCGACCTTGAAGGCCAACGGGATGACACATCCCTTGAAACTTCATTTCATCTCGATATCGAAACCGTGCCCACCCTGCTGTCCATCGCGAACGGCAAGGAGACCGCCCGTGCCATCGGCTGGCATCGCGGCGAATGGCGAGACCTCACGGGCAAGAACTCACTCGGTGATGAGTTACCGGAGCTCCAGCCAGGCTGCGGCTCCAAATCGGTCCAACCGGGCGTGGCGGAAACACTCCGCGTCAAATTCGGCGAAACCGGCATTAAATCCCGCCCCATTTTACCCGCAGCCTACGAAGACGAGCACGAACTTTGTTTTGACCGAGGCTGGTCCGACGGCTTGCCGGTCATCCCGCCAACGCCGGAACGTATTCTCCGAATGCTCGAAGGCACAACGCGCGCCCCCCAGGAAGTTATCGGCAATATTCCACCGAACCTACCCACCTGCACCGTCGAAAAGGTCGCCATTAACGCAGTCATGGCCGGGTGCAAACCGGAATATCTGCCGGTGGTTCTGGGATGCGTAGAAACCGCCCTCGAGCCTCACTTCACTCTGCATGGCATTCTTTGTAGCACCTGCTTTTCAAGCCCGGTCATCGTCGTAAACGGCCCGGTTACCAAACGTATTGGTATGAATTCCGGCATCAACGCATTGGGTAACGACAATCGCGCTAATGCCACAATTGGCCGCGCGCTTAATCTCGTCGTCCGCAATGTGGGCGGCGGTGCACCGGGCGGTATCGACCGATCAACCTTGGGCAATCCCGGCAAAATCAGTTTCTGCTTCGCTGAGGATGAAATCGACGAAGAGTGGACACCGCTTCATGTGGCCCGCGGCTGCGCGCCAGGATCAAACGCCGTCACGCTCTTTCAGGGCGACGGCATTCAAGGCTTCATCGACATGCGCTCACGCACACCGCAAGAGCTCACCACCTCATTGGCGGCTTCCTTGGCAGTGGTCGGTAACTTCAAAACGGCGGAATATTGTAACGCGATGCTGGTGCTATCGCCGGAACATTATGAGATTTACCGGGAAGAGGGTTGGACGCGCGACAACATTGAAGAAGCGCTACACGATGCACTCCGCCGGCCGGGCAAGGATTTGATTCGCGGTGCCGGTGGTATCGGCGAAGGCATTGACCCGTCGCGTGCCGATGAAATGGTGAATAAATTTTGGCGTGACCACGGCCTTCTGGTCGTGCGCGCGGGCGGCAAAGCGGGCCTGCATTCGGCCATTCTTGCCGGTTGGCCCGGCGGGCGCGCCCGCGAAGATTCAAAACCCATCACACGGGAGATAGACGTATGAGCATGCAACTTCACGATCCAACGGCGGAAACATCGCCGACCCGTCGGCCACGACTAGCGCCGCCGAAAAGCCTTGATGGCAAGGTGGTCGCCCTGTTTGATATCGGCAAAACCCGAAGCGACGAGTTTCTTGATAACTTCGAGGCACTCCTCGCCGATCATGGCG
>Ga0055584_100005647_pt1 | contig 12259 bp, 9 predicted proteins | sample OSDHelmetaG_FD_58716 | JGI IMG/M metagenome (GOLD analysis project Ga0055584, IMG submission 58716) | Pelagic marine sediment microbial communities from the LTER site Helgoland, North Sea, for post-phytoplankton bloom and carbon turnover... | ecosystem: Environmental > Aquatic > Marine >... | reverse complement strand
TAAGGTAGTTCGAAAGTTTTCCTGACAAGGTGGTCTTTCCTGAACCTTGCAAACCGGACATTAAAATTACGGCAGGGTTACCAGAAAGGTTGATATCAGATTTTGCACCACCCATAAGAGTAGCAAGTTCCTGCTGCACTATCTTTATCATCAACTGGCCAGGCGAAACAGAAATGAGAACATCCTCACCCATGGCTTTCTCCTTGATAGTATCGGTAAAAGACTTGGCTACTTTGTAATTAACATCAGCTTCTAACAGAGCCTTACGCACTTCCTTGAGTGTTTCAGCCACGTTGATTTCGGATATTCTTCCTTGACCTTTGAGGACCTTAAACGCTCTATCTAGCTTATCACTTAAATTTTCAAACATTGATTATATAATTATGTCACAAATATAACGGTAATAAAAATAACCTGAAACCTCTGAAACTATTGTTCCGATTCACTTTGAACTGGCACTTCATCTAATTCCTCATCCATACCAGTATCGAGAAATCCTTTTTGAGAAATATCTTCTTTTGTTACATGAGCAAGCCATTTGCCATCAATTTTCCTTAATTCTAATTTTTCAACTTCATCTATCCCTGAATAAGTGAATTCAACCCAGGCTGTATCACCATTGATTGATTCAGACTGAATCTTCACACCATTGTCACCCAACTCTTGAAACTCACTGGTACTTGAAATAGAATTCAAAGATTCCAATAAATCAATTAGCTTACCTGTTTCTGATGTTGAGTACTTACGTGCCTCTTTGTATTCAGATTCGATAACGGCAATCAGAAATTTATCAGCAATACGGGATGGTGAATTACTCATGCAACCTGTTATGAGAATGATTATTAAATACAATACAGGGCTTTGTATCTTTCCGAAATTCGGAATGTCCAAACTAAAAATATGTTTCATAATTCTGTAGCTTTTGAAATGATATTTCCAATCGTAATGTATGATTGATCTTTTCTAAATTCAGTTTGAAAGAAATCTTTATTATTGGTAGCTGAATTAAAGCAGTAGCGAATAAATTCTGTGCAATACATAGCATCTTGAGTATTTAGATCGAAATCATCATCAAACTGTATCCTTTTCTCAAGTGTTTTTTTAAATACATGAGGCAAATTTTCAAGTTCTTGAGACTCAATATTCAGGCTGAATAAACCATAAACAGATGCTCTTTGCTTGTCTATGAAATGAGCCAATGGATCAAGCCGTAAGTGACTAGTATTCTTATTGGTGTGACCCATCACATGCAGAACGAATGGCTTATTGTCAATGATCCATATAACCCCAATATGTGAAAACCTTTGTTGAGTATCTGACAACTTAGCGAAAACATGACTGATCAATCCCTTACCTTTTCTTGTTACAAGATCTCCGGTTTTGATCTTGGGCAGGCTTTGTGATTTAACGGGTGTGAAATTATTATATGAATTGACATTTGCAGGAAAAACCATTCCAGCAATAAGAATAGCGTAAATGAATACAAAGATTTTTTTGATGTATATCATCATTACATTTTGTCGGGCAACTGAATTCCAAGCATAGAAGCCGTAGTATTCAGGGCAGATGCAACATGATCTGACAATAAAAGCCTGAACATCGAAACCTCTGAATCTTCTATATTCACAATAGAACATTCATGATAGAATTGATTGAATGATTTCGTTAGTTCGTAAAGGTAATTTGCGATAACTGCAGGACTTAACTTTTCAGCAGCCTCAAAAACTACTTCATTATACTTGAGCAATACTTTCAGAAGTTCCTTTTCTTTCCCGTTTAGCGATTTATAATTATCAATTTTGAAATCTCTAAAGTCTTTCAGCTTCTCAATAGATTCAGCTTTTTTGATAACAGAACATATACGGGCATGAGTATATTGAATAAACGGACCAGTATTTCCGTTGAAATCTATAGACTCTTCAGGATTGAACAACATTCTTTTTTCGGGATCGACCTTCAGAATAAAATACTTTAAAGCTCCCATTCCTAACATGTGATATAAACCCTGGGCATCATCGGAGTTAAAATCATCGATTTTACCGAGATTTCTGGTGATCTGTTCAGCTTGTTCTACCATTTTATCCATCAGGTCATCCGCATCAACAACAGTGCCTTCCCTTGATTTCATTTTACCTTCTGGTAAATCAACCATGTTATATGACAAATGATAGAGGCTGTCGGCCCATGCATAGCCAAGCTTCTTGAGGATCAGAAAAAGCACCTTAAAATGATAATCTTGTTCATTACCTACTACATAAATGAGATCATCAAATTTGAAATCCTCATAACGCATTACTGCGGTACCTATATCTTGGGTGATGTAGACTGAGGTACCATCAGCACGCAATAGCAGCTTGTTGTCCAAGCCATCCTCTGATAGATCTACCCAGACTGAACCGTCGCTCTTTTTGAAGAATAATTCTTTTTCTAGACCTTCTTCTATTATTTTTTTACCTAACAAATAAGTATCTGACTCATAATACAATTTGTCGAAGTCAACTCCTAGCCTCTCATAACTTTGATCAAAACCAGCATAGACCCAACTATTCATTTTATTCCATAATGAGATCACTTCATGATCACCTTCCTCCCACTTCTTTAGCATTGCCTGAGCATCTTTCATTAAAATGGATTCTGCTGCAGCTTCTTCTCTAGAATATCCTTTTTCAGCTAATGCATTGAGTTCCGTTTTATACATTTTGTCAAATTCCACATAATATTTTCCAACTAGATGATCGCCTTTCATCTTAGTTGACTCAGGTGTTTCATTTAATCCCGACCTTGACCATGCAAGCATTGATTTACATATGTGGATGCCACGGTCATTAATGATATTTACCTTAATAACTTCATTACCTGAGTGTTTTAATATCTCTGCAACTGAATACCCTAGCAGATTATTACGAATATGACCCAGGTGTAATGGTTTATTGGTATTTGGTGATGAGTACTCAACCAAAACTCTTCTTGGAGAATCGGTGTTATTAGTGAAATTTCCAAGATCACTGACACTGGCCTTCTTCAACCATTGATCATTTGAAACAATGATATTGAGAAAACCTTTTACAACATTGAAAGAGCTGACCATCTCAGAGTGTTCTTCCAAATAGGTACCAATCTTATTTGCAATAACATCAGGTGAGGCTTTGAAGAACTTAGTAAATGGGAAAACCACTAAAGTAATATCTCCTTCAAACTCCTTCCTTGTAGGTTGGAAGTTCAGAGTGAATGCCTGCTGATCTACTTCCAATATATTTGAAAGTTCAGATTGAAGTAATACGGATAATTCGTGTTCAAATAACATAAAATGAAAATACTAGGTGAGCTGACTGATTACACGTTGCAATATTTCAAAACTATTCTCAGCCATGAGATTTTCCTTGTCTAATGTAGGATTCACCTCACACATTTCAAAGCAACAAACTTTGGGGCTTTGTATTAGCCTCACGCATAAGCTACCGGCTTCTTTTTCGGTAATACCATTTCTAACAGGTGTTCCAGTACCTTTAGAAATGGAGGAGTCCATACTATCTACATCAAATGAAACATAGATCAAGTCACAATGGATCAAATATGACAATGCACCTCTGGCAATTTTTTCAACTCCAAATTTTCTGACATCTCCAGTAGAGAACATCTTAACCTTATGCTTCTTGAGCAGGAAGGCTTCTTCAGGTTCTACATCTCTTACAGAAATACAAACAAGATCACTATATTGGATCTTAGGAGATATATCAGATACATTTTTTAGTTCATTCCATAATTTTATTGTTCGTTCATCCGGGTAGTTATTCTGACACTCAATGTTGTCTTCACCCAATGATGCTGCTAATGGCATTCCATGAACATTGCCCGATGGTGTTGTAAATGGTGAATGCATATCAGCATGTGCATCTACCCATATTGCCCCTATTCTTTTATCTGGAAATGCACTCTTGATTCCGGCAATTGTTCCTCCTGCGGTACTATGATCACCCGCAAGTACGATTGGGAATTTATCGTCATCAAAACAGTTCTTAATAGAGCCAGATAATCGCTCATAGATTTTTACTATTCCCTCAATTCTTTTTGCATAGGGAGTGACCACCTTTTCAAACAGGAGTGAGTTTTCATTTTCTATTTCTTCCTTATCTATACTATGGAACAGAGTGCTCCCAAGATCCAAGGACGCTATTTTGATAGCATCCACACCCAATGAAGCACCACGAGTCCCAGCTCCAATCTCGGACCGTATCTCTATTAATTTAACTTTTTTACTCATCCAAATCAACTATGTTTTAACCAAAAATCTAATCCAAGTCAGTTAGATTAGGATATATTTGTACATCTAAGTAACTTAGATTTATGAAATACCGATACACTGACCTAATCAATCAAACTTTCGATTTTCCACAAGAATCTTTTGAGGTTGAAGATAACAGTTTGATATTTAATGGAATACCATTAAAAGATATCATCGACCAGTATGGGACACCATTAAAAATCACTTATTTACCCAAAATCGGTGACCAGATTCAAAAGGCCCGTAGATTTTTCAATGTTGCCATGGCTAAAGCCGACTACAAAGGTAGCTATACTTACTGTTACTGCACAAAAAGTTCACACTTTTCGTTTGTTGTTGAAGAAGCTCTGAGACATAATAGTCATATCGAAACTTCATCGGCATTTGATATTTCGATTATTAAAAAACTTGCAGAGGAAAAAAAGATAGATAGGAAGACTCATATACTATGTAACGGTTTCAAAAAGCAGAATTATACCGATCAAATACTTAGCTTGAATAAAGATGGCTTTGAAAATGTAATTCCAATTTTAGATAATATCAAGGAACTCAAAGCTTATGAAAAATATGCAGAAAAATCAAAGATTAAGATAGGAATCCGTATTGCTTCTGAAGAGGATCCGAATTTTGATTTTTATACATCAAGACTTGGTATTCGACCTGCAGCTATATTAAACTTTTATAAAGAACAAATAAAAGAGAATCCGAATTTGGAGCTAAAAATGCTTCATTTTTTTATAAATACGGGAATCAGAGATACTGCATATTATTGGGCTGAACTTAAAAGATGTATTCATCTCTATTGTGATCTTAAGAAGATTTGCCCGGAATTAGATTCACTGGATATTGGTGGTGGATTCCCTATCCGAACTAATTTGAATTTTGATTTTGACTACCAGTATATGGCTGATGAGATCATTAGTCAGATCAAAAATGAGTGTCTGTTAAAAGGGGTTGATGAGCCAAATATTTTTACTGAATTCGGCTCCTTCACTGTAGGTGAGGCAGGTGCTGTATTATATAAAGTTATTGAGCAGAAGCAACAGAATGATAAGGAGGTCTGGAATATGATCGACTCATCCTTTATCACTACTCTACCTGATACCTGGGGCATCAAACAACGGTTCATCCTATTAGCCATAAACCATTGGGACAAAGATTATGAAAGAGTAAATCTAGGTGGACTTACATGTGATAGTGAGGACTATTACACAATGGAAAGCATTAAGAATAGGGTGTTTTTACCCAAAGCACCTGATCCGGATGATCCATTGTATATTGGTTTTTTTCATACTGGCGCCTACCAGGAATCCATTGGAGGGTACGGAGGCATTCAACATTGTCTGATACCTGCTCCTAAACATGTGCTGATCGACAGGAATGAAGATGGCAGTTATTCAACACGGCTTTTTGCAAAAGAGCAAAGTGTTAAATCTATGATGAAGATACTTGGGTATTAATTAGAGATAATAAGCTTTCTGGTAACTACTCCTTTTGATGAACGCAAGATGGTGATGTAAAATCCAGGACTTAATTCTGAGATCATACCATCTAAAGAAATATAGTTGGTCCCTTTGCGAATGTCAATCGGCATGGCTGTTGAAACTACCTTACCTGTATATGTTAATATAGATATTTCAGCCTTAATGTTCACGTCTGAGACAACATTCATATGTGCATGATAGTTAGCTGGATTAGGGAATATATCCACTACAACCGATTTGGAAAATTCAGGTATTGAAGAAGTCAAGGGATCATGTACACTATCTATGAATGCAATTCTGTTAATTATTTCATTCGCTACTGGTATCGTTGTATTAAATTGGAGTACTGGGATCTTCATAGAAGAACTCAACCATTTATATTCTGTAGCTATTGGCGTGTCAAAGGCAAATCCAAGACCAGTAGAACTTACAAAAACAGAATCCCTTCCTGTGATTGTAGACTTCACTCTTATAGCATCAAATGTTCCATATGGAGTAGTAACTATACCCCAACCATCGACTTCATTAACTCTTTTTTGCTCATGTGCATAGAACCCAATTCCAGGGATGCTTGCTGAGTAGTTTGAATCTGAAGAATCGATATCACCATAATTCAATGGAAGGTTGTAAAATACATCACGATTGTCGAATGGAACTGCAGTTGGCACACCATTCAGATCTGCTCCATATCCAGCTTGTTCATAAATAGAGGAAGTTTTATAATAAAATCCAATAGCATCTGTTATGGTAACCAAAGGTACTGGAGGCGCTATTAAGCCTAATTCTGCAACATTTGCCCTGTTTGGGTTAAAAGATATATCCACAAATACAACTGAATAGACAATTCCAGTAGAATTAACATTTACAAATGAATCTACCTCCTGAGTGGACCATTGAATGTTTGAAAAATCCCAAATCGAGTTGGGACCACTGGTAGCATAGTCTAAAGATGGATCTAATACCGCATTTGAAACCCTGATCGTATCACCCGGTGATGGAAGATCATTTTGGTCGATAGTGATCTGTGCAAAAATATTTGTTGATCCAAATAACATGGTCAACAAAATAATTAAACCGGATTTCAAGTTATTCATGATAGTATGGCGCTTTGCTACAAATTTACTCCAGTATTTACGGGGATGCAAATGTTTTATGTTCAATAGGATAGCTTTAGATTTCTATTAGTATTTTTGACATCAGCAGATGACTAGAAAAGGCCTTAGATATTTTATACTTATTGTTGTGTTTTCAATACTAACCATTGGAAATCAGTTATTTGCGCAGCTTAAATATGCCGGACTTGTCCAGTTTTCAGGAGTAGTTGTTTCCAACGATAGTCTTCAGCCCCTACCTTTTGTAAGTATTGTTATAAAAGATACCTACAGAGGTACAATCAGTGACTATAACGGCTTTTTCTCCTTTGTATCTCAAGTTGGGGATACTTTAGAGTTCTCCGCTATTGGCTATAAGAAAAGTAGATATGTGGTACCTGACTCCTTAGTGTCTGATCGTTATTCCATCATTAAGATCATGACCCGAGATACCATTTTGCTGCAGGAAACCGTTATATACCCATGGCCTACAAAATCACAATTCAAGCAAGCATTCTTGCAATTACGTGTTCCTGATGATGACTATGAAAGAGCATTAAGGAATCTATCTTTGGCCGAATTACGTTCAAGAATGCAGTCACTACCTCTTGATGGATCTGGAAATTACAAGGCATCTATTCTTGAAACTCAGGACAACTTATATCGAGCAGGACAATATCGTTCGATCAGTTTATTAAATCCAATAGCATGGGCCAAGTTCATTGAAGCGTGGCAGCGTGGTGACTATAAAAGAAAAGAGGATTGAACTTTATGTTCTTTAAATCAAATTTTACTATCTGCCTATTGAATTCACGTGCTACGTTTTTGATCATGATTGCTGTTATCCTATTCAATTTAGTGCCTTCAGCTGTATCTGCCCAAAACAAAACATACGTCAAAGGTGTAGTTAAGGATGAAAAAGGTGCCAGGTTATTAGGCGTTAATGTTTCCGTACTTGGTACACCCGGAGGTACTTCCACAGATGAAAAAGGAAGATATATCATTGAAGTCCCACCAGATAAATCAATTGAATTAGCCTTTTCATTTATTGGTTTTCAGTTAAAAAGGGTGCCAATTAATATAGAGCCAGGTATCACACTAGAACTTGATGTTAACATGAACCTATCCTCTACTCCTCTTCCTTCTATTGAAGTTGAGGGAAGAAATAGAGAGCACCTTAGTTTTACGACAATTGACCCAAAATCTGTTGAGCAGATACCAAATGCCAGTGGTAATTTTGAAGCGGTATTAAAAACATTTCCTGGAGTAGTATCCAATAATGAATTGTCATCACAATATTCTGTAAGAGGTGGTAATTATGATGAGAATCTTGTATATGTCAATGATATTGAAATATATCGTCCTTATTTGATCAGATCTGGTCAGCAAGAGGGCTTAAGCTTCATTAACCCAGACCTTGTATCAGAAGTAAATTTTTCAGCCGGTGGATTTGCACCAGCTTATGGCGACAAGATGTCTTCCGTTCTCGATATACAATATAAAAAACCGAAAAAATTTGGAGGGTCTGCTGGATTTGGTTTACAGGGAGCAAGTTTACATTTTGAGGGATTAACAAAGAATCAAAAACTCACATATCTTTTCGGATTTCGTTACAAGACCAACCAGTACATCCTTAATTCATTAGAAACTAAGGGGGAATATAAACCCAGCTTTGGAGATGTCCAAACCCTGATCACTTATGATATTAGCAAAAGGACCGAGCTGTCATTTTTGGGCAATTACAATTTCAATAAATATCAGGTCATCCCAGATAATAGAGAAACTGAATTTGGAACTGTAAACGAAGCTCTTCGATTAACTATTTATTTTGATGGTCAGGAGGTAGATCGTTACAATACTATAACCGGTGCATTTACCTTATCACATGAAGTGAACGATAGTCTTAAATTGAAATTTATTACCTCAGCATTTAATTCTGAAGAAAGTGAGTCTTTTGATATTATGGGTCAATACTTTATTGACGAGCTGGAAAGGGATCTTTCTTCTGATGACTTTGGAGATGTCCTATTTAATCGAGGGATTGGTACATTTTTAGACCATGCCAGAAACGATCTATCAGTAAACGTATATAACGCTGAACATATAGGAACACTTTATACTAAAGCTATTGATTGGAAATGGGGTGTTAAATATCAGCATGAACAAATTGATGATAAGATCAGTGAATGGGCCTTCATTGATTCAGCCGAGTACTCCTTACCTCACCCTCCTGATAATATAGGTGGTACACCTGATCCTAATCAGTTATTGGAATTACAGGAAGTCATCAAAACTAAATCAAACCTGAGTTCAAATCGATATTCCGGTTTCATTCAGGGTAGTTTGCGCTTTGGTAAAGAGGGTGAATTTGATTTTACTGGCGGCATAAGGGCTAATTATTGGGACCTTAATGAGGAAATAGTGATAAGTCCAAGAGCAAGCATCGCTTATTTTCCTGACTGGAAAAAGAAATGGACATTCAGATTTGCCACCGGGTTTTATTATCAACCGCCATTCTACAGAGAACTCAGAGACCTGAGTGGAAATGTGAATACTAATGTTACAGCACAAAGATCAATTCATTTCATTTTTGGTACCGACTATACTTTTCTGGCATGGGGAAGAGAGTTCAAACTAGTTTCAGAAGCCTATTATAAGAAGTTGGACAATCTGGTACCCTATAAAATTGAGAACTTAAGAATACGTTACTTAGGTGAAAATAAATCTGATGGATATGCCGCAGGTCTTGATTTTAGGATCAATGGTGATTTTGTTCCAGGAATTCAATCATGGGCAAGCTTATCAATACTAAAAACTGAAGAAGATATTCAAGACGATTTTTATTATGACTACTATAATTCTGATGGTGAATTAATTGTACCAGGTTTTACATTCAATGATATGGCAATTGACAGCAACTTAGTTAATCCAGGAAATATTCCCAGGCCTACTGATCAGCGAGTCACTTTCAGTTTATTCTTTCAGGATTATCTTCCAAAATTCCCGACTTTCAAAATGAATATGACACTGGTGTTTGGAACTGGCCTTCCATTCGGACCACCCGGAGAAGACAAATACAAAGACGTACTTAGGTTTCCATCGTACCGAAGGGTAGACATAGGTTTTCAAAAGATCATCATTGATGAAGATAATAATAAGGAATACCGTATGAAATTAGCTAACCGAATCAAGTCATTATGGATTGGGCTTGATATTTTTAATTTATTACAAGTGAATAATACGGTCTCTTATTTATGGGTAACGGATGTTACTAACAGAACTTATGCAGTCCCTAATTACTTGTCGGCACGAACGATCAACCTAAGAATCAAAGCAAATTTCTAGTTTTTCTGATCAGGCACAAGTTGCTTTAAAAATTCTCTCATCATGCCATTCACTATCATGTATTGAGCGATCATATAAGTTGTCAGGATGAGAAATGAACTCGTTTGAATTTTCAAAACGAAATGATCAATAGCTAGTAACGCATAAGATAAAATAAAACACAACGATCCTACTAATACAACAATGTAGCTTCGCATATCCTTATTGATAGATCTAAAGGCAGCCATCATTCCCATTAGAACAAGACCTACATTAAAAAGCAAAATAACCATCCTGAAAATCCCAAAATCAGGGTAGTTAATAATGTAAAATTCCACACCAAATACAAGAATTAACACAGCAAATGCCAACTGATACCAATAGTGATCCAAAGGTTTGATCTTTAAAGCATCAATTGTAAAAACAGTAGTGTACAAAAAAATAACAATCAGATATAACAAAACGCCAATTTTCATAAATGCATCTGAGTGGCCTACAAACATCATCATGAAATCTCCTGCCATACTAAAAAATATTCCCCCCAACAGTAACGACCTTTTAATATTTGCTTTATACGAACCTGTTAGTGCTCCATAGAAAATGAGCAATGATCCTGCGATCATGGGTTTACTCAAAGAGAAAGTGATTTCAAGATCATAATATAATGACAGCAGAACCAGCAGGCATATAACTCCATAAACAATCAAAAACCATTTGTTCAATTTATTATCCAAGCCTTTATTTTAATTTTTAATTAATCAGAAAAGTTCTGATCAAAATTAAAGTATTTGGAAAACTTCAGACCGAGAGTGATCATCATAATCATTCATTATTCATCGTATTTCATTGAAATATAATTAATTATATAATTATTTCATCCAAAATAATTACCCAAATACGATATTTAACCCATTGATGTAGGCAACAGGCCCCTTATAAAATCTTATTCGCCAAAATTCCCATCAGAAAGAGACCACGCTCAGCTATATTCTTTAATACATGAGTTGTAGAAGGAGGAACTTTATTTGGAAAATTAGTGCACTAATAATATTGTGTACTCACATATCGATTCTAGGATGGGCTAACGATCAAAAGGATCAGTTGCAAAAGGCTGATATGATTGGGAAGCACCTACTTTCACTAGACCTAAAATACGATCTGCAATATTCATTTCACTCTAAGATAGTTCTTACCAATACGCAGCACACCAAATACAAAGTTTTATTCAATGAAACTGAGATTGAGCATAAATTCATTGCTCTGCATCAGTTGGCAAACGGGGATAGTTATATCACTGATAACATTGAGAGTTTAAATGAATTCGATTTTGGTCCAGTTAGTGTAGCATCAATCCCCTCCTACTCCTATAAACTTATTAAAAAGGAAAAAATTGAGCAATGGAAAGGTGTTTACAAACTAATTACAAATAATAAATACATCTACTATTTAGTTGCAGACTTTATTGACGAAAAATCAATAATAACACGTGAATACTACAACCCTCTAAAAGAAAGCATCGAATATTCTCAAGGCTACAGATGTGATATTGATTCATTGGGAACTATGGAAACACATTATATGGGATCTCAAACTGCTATTACTAATTATAACAGTAATGGCTTTTTTACATTAGATAATTCTACCAAAAACATAAGTATTAGAAATTGTAATCATGGTGTTGATCTCAATTCAGCATCTATGATAATAGATAATGACAACAACTGGACAGATTCAAGTGCACATTATTTTGCAACCGATGCCTTTATTGCAACAAAAAAATATTATGAATTGCTGAATGATAAATTCAATCGTAATTCAATAGATAACAATGGAGGTGACCTGAAGTGTTACATTAATTATAGTGCCAATCTGGAAAATGCTTTCTGGAATGGACAAGCAGTAGTTTTTGGTAGTGGATCAAATTCAAGGCAGCAGATGACAACTTTTGACATAGCCGGACATGAATTTACGCATGGATTGATCCAGAATACTGCAGCACTAGTATATAAAAACGAATCAGGAGCTTTAAATGAAGCGATCTCCGACATAATGGGTGTTGCTCTGGAGCAATATAGCGA
>Ga0055584_100005646_pt1 | contig 12260 bp, 11 predicted proteins | sample OSDHelmetaG_FD_58716 | JGI IMG/M metagenome (GOLD analysis project Ga0055584, IMG submission 58716) | Pelagic marine sediment microbial communities from the LTER site Helgoland, North Sea, for post-phytoplankton bloom and carbon turnover... | ecosystem: Environmental > Aquatic > Marine >... | reverse complement strand
CGGAAACACTGAACCGTATTGCTGAGGATATTAAGCAAGCCATCGAAGTCGGGGTACAGGTTTGTATCGTCGTCGGGGCCGGCAATATCTTTCGTGGCGTTTCGGGTGCGGCCAATGGGCTAGAGCGCGTGACCGGCGATTATATCGGCATGCTGGGCACGGTTATGAATGCGCTGGCTTTACAATCGGCGCTGGAAAGCATCAAGGTGCCGACGCGCGTACAATCGGCGATCCCGATGCAGGCCGTGTGTGAGCCTTATGTCCGTCGTCGTGCTCTGCGCCACATGGAAAAAGGGCGCGTTGTCATTTTTGCCGCTGGTACAGGCAGCCCGTTTTTTACCACAGACACACCCGCCGCTTTGCGCGCATCCGAGATGAACTGCGATGCCTTGGTCAAGGGCACAAAAGTAGACGGCGTTTATTCCGCCGATCCCGCCACAGATCCGGCAGCCGAACATTACGACCGCCTGAACTATATGGAAGTGCTGACCAAGGATTTAAAAGTCATGGATGCCACAGCCATATCACTGGCGCGGGAGAATAGTATTCCCATTCTTGTTTTCTCTATCAAGGAAAACGGGAACTTTGCCCGTGTTCTGCAAGGGCAGGGCACATACACAACTGTTTCGGATAAATAAATATCGCATAAGTAGAAAAAGGAGTCTGCCTCATGTCATTTGACTTGAACGCTATACGCAAAAGGATGGAAGGCGCTGTTGACGTCTTGAAAGGTGAATTCTCCGGATTGCGCACGGGGCGGGCTTCGATAAGCATGCTGGAACCTGTCGTCGTGGATGTGTATGGATCGAAAATGCCACTTAACCAGGTCGGCAGTATTAACGTACCCGAGCCACGTTTGTTGACCGTTCAGGTGTGGGATGAAAGCTCGATAAAAAGCGTTGAAAAAGCCATTCGTGAATCCGGACTGGGTCTAAACCCGCAAACGGAAGGCAACTTAATTCGCGTGCCCATTCCTGCCCTTAACGAGGAGCGCCGTAAGGAACTTTCAAAAATCGCGGGGAAATATGCGGAAAGCGCCCGCGTGTCTGTGCGTAACGTCCGCCGTGACGGCATGGACACTCTGAAAGCAGCACAAAAAGCGGGCATGCCTGAAGATGAATCAAAGCGCCATTCCGACACTGTTCAAAAATCAACGGATGAATACATCCAAAAAATTGACACAATGTTGACGGATAAAGAAAAAGATATAATGACCGTTTAATTTCGTATGAGTTCTGAGATGCGTTCCGAGACTGAAAAATCACCTCGTCAAAAACCTCGTCACGTCGCCATCATTATGGATGGGAATGGCCGCTGGGCGCAATCACGCGGCCTGCCGCGCACGATGGGGCACAAGGCAGGCACAGAAGCTGTTAAGCGCATCGTCCGCGCCGCTGCTGAGTTGGGCATTGAACATCTGACGCTCTTTGGGTTTTCATCAGAAAACTGGAGCCGCCCCGCAGAAGAAGTACGCGAATTAATGCGGCTGCTGCGGATGTATCTGCGCGCAGAAACTGCTGACCTGCACCGGAACAACATTCGCTTGCGTGTCATTGGCGACCGGACACAGCTGGAACCGGACATTACAGTGCTGATTGAGAACGCCGAACGCCTAACAAACGACAATGACAAGATAACAGTTACGGTTGCGCTGAATTACGGTGGACGCAATGAAATTCTTCATGCCGCAAGCAAGTGGGCGCAAATGTGTGCCGAGAAAGAAATTGAACCTTCCTATAGCTCCGCAGAAGAATTTTTTGCACAAAATCTAATGACAGCAGGCACGCCGGACCCGGATATATTAATCCGCACAAGTGGCGAACAGCGTGTCAGCAACTTCCTTCTCTGGCAGTGTGCGTACACGGAAATGTTTTTCACACGCACTCTCTGGCCCGATTTTTCCAAAGCTGACCTGGAAGCCGCCATCAGTGACTTCTCCGCACGCGAAAGACGCTTTGGTGCAGTTAGCGCGGCGCAGGGTGATTCATGAGTGGAGAGAAATTAAAACTCTCCGACTTTCAAATTCGCCTCTTATCGGGGATCGTGCTTTGCCCTCTGGCGGCGGTCATAATTATTATCGGCGGCGGGTTTTTTATAGCTTTAATGATTGCTGCGATGAGCATTGCCTTCCATGAATGGTACGGCATGATTAAAGGCGATAAAAAGAAAGTGTTGTATCTATTTCTCGGCGCCGCTTATCTGGGCATTTGCTTTGCTTCATTTTCTTTGCTGCGGATTGGCTTTGCGCAGGGCGCATGGTTGTCGTTAAGTGCAATTCTTTGCGTTTGGGCCAGTGACACGGGCGCTTATTTTGTTGGCAAGAAAATGGGTGCGCATAAACTTGCCCCTCAGATCAGTCCCAACAAAACATGGGAAGGATTGGGCGGCGCTATGTTTTTCTCCGGCGCGGCGTTAGCAATACTGATGATGCTGAGCAATTTAATAGCCTCCATTATCAATACCGATATCGGGCTGGAGCCAAAACACATAGCAGGCGTCTTTGCCGCAGGCTGCTTACTCGGTGCCGTCGGACAAGCCGGCGATTTATTAATTTCTATTTTTAAACGGCAGGCTGGATTAAAAGATACTGGCCACCTGATCCCCGGACATGGTGGATTGCTTGACCGGATTGATTCATTGCTGCTGGTATGTCCCACATTTTTTGTGATTGTATCGTTATGGATGGCGTAAAAACAGTTAGCATTCTTGGCGCCACCGGATCTGTCGGACGTAGCACAGTGGACCTCATTCTATCTACGCCTGAAAAATTCTCCGTGCAGGCGGTGACATGTAACCGCAACGTAGAATTACTGGCAGAACAAGCCATCAAGTTAAATGCAAAACTGGCTGTTGCCGCTGATCCGGCTGTCTATGCTGATCTAAAACAAAAACTATCCGGAACAAACATTGAAGCAGCCGTCGGACCGGATGCCTTGCTTACCGCCGCTACACATCCAGCAGAATGGATCATGGCTGCTATTGTCGGTATGGCGGGGCTGCCATCTATCATGAAAGCGATTGAGCAGGGCGGTTGCGTTGCGATTGCCAATAAGGAACCCCTTGTCGCTGCCGGACCGTTTGTAATCGCCGCAGCCAAAAAGGCTGGTACAACGTTGTTGCCCGTGGATAGCGAGCATAATGCTATTTTTCAGGTTTTCGATCATGACCGCCCGGCGGGCATTGAAAAAATTATTCTTACAGCTTCGGGCGGGCCGTTTCTAAACACGCCGATGGCCGATTTAGAAAATATTACACCGGCACAGGCCGTAGCGCATCCTAACTGGTCCATGGGGACAAAAATATCGGTCGACAGCGCCACAATGATGAACAAGGCCTTGGAAATTATCGAAGCGCACTATCTTTTTAATATGGCGCCGGAAAAGATTGACGTGATGGTTCACCCACAATCCATTGTGCATTCAATGGTTGAGTATGCCGATGGCTCTGTTCTGGCGCAGATGGGCGCACCGGACATGCGCACGCCCATCGCCCATACGTTGGCCTGGCCGCAACGCATGCCAACAACAGGGCAAAAGCTAGATTTTTCAAAGGGCTTACAGATGGATTTCCAGCCCGTTGACGAAAAACAATTTCCAGCCATTCCTTTGGCTTATGAATGTTTGAAGCGCGGGCCATCGGCCTGCGTCGCCATGAATGCCGCAAACGAAGTGATGGTCGATGTTTTCCTTAATAACAAGACGCCCTTTTTGGAGATCGTCAAAACTGTCCGCTCTATTGTGGAATCGGAAATGGAAAAACGATTTGCATCGGTCAGCGATATCATTGAGTATGATGGGCATGTGCGGGAACGCACAAAGTCCGGTATAACAACGGGTCACATCAACGTAAAAAAGGCGGGTTAATTCATGGGTAGCACATCCATTTTCGACTGGACCAGATTGATTGCTGAAAATCTCTGGCTCTATGGCGGTGCATTTGTACTGGTTCTTAGTCTTTTAGTATTCATCCATGAATGGGGTCATTACATCGTCGCCCGCATGTGCGGCGTGAAGATTGATGTGTTTTCCATCGGCTTTGGTAAGGAGATTTGCGGCTTTACCGACAAGGCCGGTACACGCTGGAAAATCGCCATGATTCCACTGGGTGGCTATGTGAAGATGTTTGGTGATGTCGATCCCGCCAGCGCCGGACACTCGGAAGAGGTTGCTGACGGAGACAAGCAGGAATCCCGTCCGATGAGTACAGAAGAAAAGCAGGGCGCTTTCTTCGCAAAGCCGGTCATGCAGCGTTTTGCTATTGTGCTGGCAGGCCCGGCTATTAATTACCTGTTTGCTATTATTGTTATGGCGGGCTTATTTATGTTTATAGGCCGCCCCGTAACGCCGCCCCTTGCTGCTGCCATTATAGGCGGAAGTGCCGCCGAGCGCGCAGGGCTCCAGCCCCATGATGAAATTGTTTCCATTGACGGCAAGAAAATGGACAGCTTCGAAGAAATCCGCCGCAATGTCATGATCGGGCTGAGCGGTGACCGTGAGTTCCTCGTCAAGCGTAACGGCGAGACGATAACGCTTGTGGCGACTCCCGATCTGAAAGAGGAAGAAGATCGTTTTGGTTTCAAGCACACACGCGGCCTTTTAGGTGTTATCAGCACCGGCAATGCTATCCAGATCGAGAGCATCCAAAGCGTTAATGGCAGGGACTATGACGACCTGGAAGATATACGCAAAAACCTGCTTAAAAGGATGGGCACAACATTCCCTATCGAAATCAAACAAGGTGAAAGTAGCGAAACGCTGATTATCCAGCCTCTTGCGGATATGAACGAAGGGCTGCGGACGCCGGACACAGCAGAATCAAATATTCTTGTTGTCGCCAACACGGTTGAAGAGACCTACATCAAGTACGGTCCTGTCGAAGGTGCGGCGCAGGCTGTGTTGGAAACATGGGATATAACAATTTCAACACTGGATGCTCTGGGGCAGATGTTCACAGGTGCCCGCAGCGCAACCGAGCTGGGGGGGATTATCCGCATCGGCGCGATTGCTGGGGATATGGCAAAAGCAGGTGTCATCGCTCTGATTAGCTTTACAGCACTCTTATCCATCAACCTGGGACTGATCAACCTTTTCCCTATTCCTATGCTCGATGGGGGGCACTTGTTTTTCTATATCATTGAAATTGTGAAGGGATCGCCCCTTTCAGAGCAAGTTCAGGAGTACGCTTTCCGTTTGGGGCTAGCCTTATTGGTTGGAATCATGTTATTTGCTAACTTGAATGATATTGTGCAGTTGATTCTCTAGTACACTAGGGATAGCCTGCAACCCGCCACGGATTAGTAACCATAAGGCATAAAATGAGAGATTTTATCAGGCCCTTCTGTTTTGCCCTGATTTTAGCCCTAACCGCTTTCGCATCACCCATACAGGCGAACGCGCAGGGTTATTACGGCGCAGCGACCGGCGAACGTATCGACGAAATCCGCATCATTGGTACGCAACGTATCGAACCGGCAACGGTTCTAACTTATCTGGACATTCGCGTTGGCGACAAAATGACGGGCGACACGCTGGACAAGGCGTTGAAGAGTCTGTTTGCAACAGGCCTATTCGCAGACGTAGTGCTGCGCCAAAGAGCACGCATTCTGGAAGTGAATGTTGTTGAGAACCCGGTTATCAATGAAATTGCCTTTGAAGGTAACGACAAACTGGATAATGACGAGTTGATGACTGAAATCCAGTTGCGCCCACGGCAGGTTTTCACACGAACAAAAGTACAGTCCGATGTTAATCGGCTTTATCAGCTCTATCGCCGGCAAGGGCGCTTTTCCGTTAACATCGAGCCTAAAGCTATTGAGCTGGATCAGAACCGGGTAAACCTTGTCTTTGAAATAACCGAAGGGCCGGTCACAAAGGTCAGCAGCATCCGTTTTATCGGCAACACTCACTATGATGATGACAAACTACGCAGTGCGATCAGCACACGTGAAAAGCGCTGGTATCGTTTTATTAGCACCGATGATCGTTATGATCCGGATCGCCTTGCTTATGATCAGGAACTCTTGCGCCGCTTTTACCTCTCGCAGGGTTATGCCGATTTCAGTGTTGTATCTGCCATTGCAGAGCTATCAAAAGATCGCGATAATTTCTTTGTAACGATTACCGTTAACGAAGGTATCCGTTATAAGATCGGCAAGATTGGTATTAATTCACGGCTCCAGCATTTTGATGCCTCCGTCCTCAAGCCACAAATCACGCTTGCTTCCGGGGAGTGGTATAATGCCGACGAAGTTGAGACATCTATTGATAAAATGACAGAAGCACTGGGCGACCTGCAATTCGCCTTTGTTTCAATTCGCCCCGAGATACAGCGCAACCGTGAAGAAAAAGCGATTGATATCTCCTTCCAGATTGATGAGACACCGCGCGTGTTTGTTGAACGCATCGACATTCACGGCAATGTGCGCACGCTGGATAAAGTCATACGGCGTGAAATGAAGCTGGCCGAAAGCGACCCGTTCAGCCGCACAAAGCTTGCAAAATCCGAGCAGCAAATCAGAGATATGGGTTATTTTGAAGACGTAAAAATTACACCGTCGCAAGGCTCAACCCCCGACAAGACAGTCATTGATATTGAGGTTGCCGAGCAATCAACGGGTGAGCTTTCCGTTGGCGCTGGTTTTTCCACGAACGACGGGCCACTTGCTGACTTCCGTATCCGTGAGAGAAACCTGTTAGGCAAAGGACAAAGCCTGGAACTTGCCACAACGATTGCCGGCAAAAAATCAGAGTTTGATCTGTCATTCACAGAGCCTTATTTTCTGGATCGTGACTTCTCTGCCGGTATTGACCTGTTTCACGTGACCCGTGACTTACAGAGTGAAAGTTCGTTTGATCAAAAACGCACCGGTGGTTCTGTACGCTTTGGCTATCCGCTGTCCGAAAAGTGGCGGCAAGGTCTGAGCTATAGCCTGGAGAGCAATGAAATTGATGATGTGAAAAGCACCGCATCCCGCTTCGTCAGGGATCAGGAAGGTGAGCGTATTACATCTGCCGTAGCACAGCGTGTAACCTATGATGACCGTGACAGCACCATGTTCCCGACATCAGGTCTTCTGGGCTGGTTTGATACGGAAGTCGCCGGTCTGGGCGGTGACGCCCACTATATTTCCGGCAAGCTGGGGGCTACCTATTATTACCCTCTTATGGACAACCTGATCTTTAATGTTCTCGGGGAGGGCGGTGTTATTACCGGACTAAGCAACGAGGATGTTAAGATTAACGAGCGTTACTTTATGGGCGGCAACACATTACGTGGCTTCTCCAGAGCGGGTATTGGGCCGCGCGATATCGCCACAGACGATTCACTGGGCGGCAATAGTTTCTATCGTAGTACGGTTGAGCTGTCCTTTCCTGTGGGGCTGCCGGAAGAGCTGGGCATTAAAGGCCATGCCTTTACCGATGCAGGTTCTTTGTGGGGGCTGGACGATACAACCGGCGTGAGCGTCAAAGACGAAAACTCAATACGTGCCGCAGCCGGTGTCGGTATCTCATGGAGATCACCTTTGGGCCCCATCAGAATTGATCTCTCAAAGCCCTATGCCGAAGAAAATTATGACAAGACGGAAGTGTTTAGATTTGACTTTGGAACACGCTTCTAATCTGTTAAACATTCGTATCTGTGAAATTAAGATGGAAGGTACGATGTCATGAAAAAGATCCCATTCAAAATGCAACTCGCCGCCGTTATATTGGTGCTAGGCGCTGCCTTTTTAGGCTTTCAGGCGCAAGTACGAAGCGCAGGCGATGAAAAAGCCGCCGTTTCAACAGAAGCGGCCTCATTCAAAATGGCCGTCGTTGATGTAAAAGTGCTGCTGAGCCAGTCCGATGCCGCTAAAAGCATTCAGACCCAGATGGGCGAAGAGAATAAAAAGCTTCAAAAGGATGCCTCTGAACAAGAACAAAAACTAAAAGAGATGGAAAAAGCCCTGATTGCATCAAACGGCAAAGGTTCAGAGGCCGACTTTAACAAGAAAAAAGCAGAGCTTGAAAAAAGCGTTATAGAAGCACGCACCATGCTACAGACAAAGCGCCGCTCTCTTGAAAAAGCTGCGAGAAATGCCGTAGAGAGCCTACGCGCAGAAATAACAAAGATTGTCGCGGAAAAAGCGAACCAGGAAAAATACGATATTGTCCTGACGCGGCAAAATGTTGTGCTCGCTGTCACATCCATGGAAATCACTGGGGACGTGATGGCGCAACTAAACAAAAAAGTCAAAAAAATAGACCTGAAGGTTGAAGTAAATTAATCGCCATGGCTGACCCGCGCTTTTTTAAACGCGAAAAGATAAAAACTCTCGGTGAACTTGCTGAGCTGAGCGGGTCAACGCTGTCTGAAAAATCAGATGCGGAAAAGCAGGTGACCGATGTTGCACCGCTGGATACAGCCGGGGCAAGCGACGTTTCATTTTTTGACAATGCCAAATACCGGGAACATCTGCATGTTACCAAAGCTGGTGCCTGCGTTCTGGCCCCCGATCAAGCTGATGATGCGCCTGCGGGCGTTGCCCTGCTGCTCAATAAATCTCCCTACAAAGCCTATGCACTGATAGCGCAGGCTTTTTATCCGATGCCGATGGATGAATATATCTCGTCCCGCGCCGATGTTAACCCAACCGCAGAAATTGGCCTGAACTGCACAATTGAAAGCGGTGCCGTGATCGGGCCGGGTGTAAAGATCGGGAACAATTGCCGCATTGGCGCAAACGCCGTTATTTCTCATGCCATCATCGGTGACCATGTACGAATTTACCCTGGTTGCTGCATTGGACAAGATGGCTTCGGGTTTGCTATTGATCCGGCCGGACACGTAAAAGTCCCGCAACTGGGCCGCGTCGTCATTGAAGACCATGTTGAAATCGGCTCCAACAGCTGCATTGATCGCGGCGCAGGGCCGGACACAATCATCGGGCAGGGCACATGGATTGATAATCTGGTCCAAATTGCCCACAACGTAAAAATCGGACGGGGCTGCGTTATCGTGGCGCATGTCGGTATCGCCGGTAGCGCCTCCATTGGTGACTACGTCCTGTTAGGCGGACAAAGCGGTATCGCCGGGCACCTGCATATCGGTAAGGGCGCCCGTATTGGTGCTCAATCCGGCATTATGCGCGATGTGCCCCCAGGCCAGGAAATGCTCGGATCACCGGCTTTTCCCATAAAACAAAGAATGCGGCAACTTGCATTTTTGAGCAGTATGGTTAAAAAGAGTAAAGACTAAACTACGAAAGAAAAACCATGAGCAACGAACCGGTAAATATCGACATTCTGCGGATCATGGAAATGATCCCGCATCGCTATCCCTTTTTGCTAGTGGACAAAATTATTGACTACGTCCCCGGAGAAAGTGCCGTCGGCGTAAAGAATGTCACCATGAACGAGCCCCAGTTTCAGGGACACTTTCCCAGCGCGCCTGTAATGCCCGGTGTGTTGATCATAGAGTCGATGGCACAAACAGCCGCCTGCATGGTCGTGAACACAATGGGCAAAGAATCCGAAGGCAAGCTGGTTTATTTCATGACAATCGATGAAGCCCGTTTCCGCAAGCCGGTCGTACCGGGTGATTGCATGCACGTCCATGTACAGGCAATCCAACACCGCCGTAATGTCTGGAAGTTCCGGGGTGAAGCGCGGGTCGGCGAAACGCTGTGTGCTGAGGCTGTATACAGTGCTATGATCATGGACAGGTAATTACTTTTGTAACTTTCCGAAACAAAGCGTGACTTCCCCTAAGCGCCGCAAAAGTGCTAATATCCAGACTGGTACAAGTTTAGCCCCGAGTTTCCCTATGAAAACACAAATTCATCCCACAGCCGTCATCGATAACGGCGCCGTCATCGGCAACAATGTACAAATCGGCCCTTATTGCGTCGTCGGCGGCGAAGTAACACTGGGTGATGATGTTGTTTTGCATTCTCACGTCGCGGTTGCCGGATGTACGACGGTTGGTGCCGGAACACATATTTTTCCCTTTGCTTCGATCGGTCACGCGCCGCAGGATTTAAAGTTCCACGGCGAGAAGTCAGAGTTGATCATAGGCAAAAACAATATGATCCGCGAACACGTGACCATGAACCCCGGCACCGCAGGCGACGACCTGAAAACGATTACCGGTGACAACTGCCTGTTTATGATTGGTGTTCACATCGCGCATGATTGCATCATCGGTGACAATGTCATCATGGCTAATAACGCTACATTAGGCGGCCATGTCCATGTTGGCGATCATGCCGTCATTGGTGGTTTGTCAGCTGTTCATCAATTCGTACGCATCGGCACGCGCGCCGTCATCGGCGGCACCACAGGCGTTGAAAACGATGTTATTCCTTATGGTCGCGTGAAAGGCGGGCGGGCTTTTCTTGCTGGCTTGAACCTTATCGGCCTTGAACGCGGTGGCTTCACAAAGGACCAGATAAAAACACTACAACGCGCCTTCAAACAGCTCTTTAACAATGAAGGCACGATGGAAGAACGCATGAAGGCCGTTGAAGAAGATTTTTCTACAGAAACCGCCGTCATGGAATTAATTGAATTTGCCCGCAAAAAAACACGGTTCCCCTTATGTCAGCCAGCCCGCAAAGCAGCGTGAATTACGAAACCATTCGCAAAATCGGCGTCTTGGCCGGTGGTGGCGATTTGCCGCAACGTCTGCTTTACGCATGCGACAAACGCGGCATAGAAGTATTCCTTGTCGGCTTTGAAGGACAGACAGACCGCACACTGATGCAAGGGCGCGTCCACATGTTCACGCATCTGGGTGCCGCCAACCAGATCATAGAAACATTAAAAGCCCATGGCGTGCAGGATCTGGTGATGATTGGCTCGATCAAGCGCCCCGGCTTTTCAGAATTACGCCCGGACATGCGCACTATCCAGTTTTTTGCAAAACGTGTTTTTAAGGCCATGGGTGATGATGGCTTGCTCAAAGCCTTACGAGAAGAGCTGGAGCAAGAAGGCTTCCGCATCCACGGCGTACAACGCTTTGTTGATGACCTTGTAGCCCGGCCCGGTGTTTTGGGCAGCACAAAGCCCAAGAAATCAGATATAGCCGATATCACGCGCGGCTTTGAAGTGCTGGCCATTACGGGGCCTGCCGATGTCGGGCAATCCGCCATTGTTCATGACGGTATTGTTCTGGGACTGGAAGCCGCAGAAGGAACAGATGAGCTAATCCGTCGCTGTGCCAATTACAGATCAGCAAAGCGCGGCGGCGTTTTAGTGAAAGCCGCTAAACCAGGACAAGACCGCGACCTTGACTTACCGGTGATCGGACCGGGAACAGTTTTCACATGCGCACAGGCAGGCTTATCCGGCATTGGTTATCGTGCCGGTCATTGCCTCATCATAAAGCCGCAACAAGTAGCAGAACTTGCCGACCATCACAAAATATTTGTTGTTGGTATTACCGATGATGAAAAGACGCCCGATGGCGCATAAAAACCTACATATATGTCTGATTGCCGGCGAAACCTCCGGCGATTATCTCGGCAGCCGCTTGATGCGCGCCCTGAAGGAAAGAGCACCAAACACACGTTTTTCCGGCGTCGGCGGCACATTGATGCGGGAAGAGGGCGTTGAGAGCCTTTTTCCCATGAGTGATTTATCCGTGATGGGATTAATGGAAGTTTTGCCACGCATCCCCCTTTTAAAACGCCGCATATACCAGACCGCGCGGCATATCCGTGAAGAAGAGCCAGATATTGTCGTAACAATTGACTCTCCCGATTTTTGCTTCCGGGTCGCAAAAGATTTACAAAAACCACAAGGCCGGACTTTTAAAGATATTCTAGGCGCTTATGCCAGCGATGATGAAGATGATAAAAAATTCACTATGCCACGCATGATCCATTACGTTGCGCCAACTGTGTGGGCATGGCGTCCCAAGCGCGCAAAAAAAGTAGCCACACTTTATGACGGCATTTTATGCTTGTTCCCGTTCGAACCACCCTGGTTTGAACTAGAAGGAATGCAGGCCTTATTCACGGGACATCCAGTCATCGAAAGTGGATATGATAAAGCAGATGATAAAAAACTGCGTCAGGAGCTCAATATTCCAAAAGACGATAAGGTTCTCGGCCTTTTGTTCGGCAGCCGCATGGGTGAAATCAACCGTACGGCTCCTGCGCTGCGCGAAGCCGCTTATAAATACGCACAGGAACATCCGAATGCGCATATTTTAACGCTCACGCTGCCGCATCTGGAGCGCGAAGTACGCAATCTTCTGCAAGGCATGCCGTGCAAAAC
>Ga0055584_100005645_pt1 | contig 12262 bp, 9 predicted proteins | sample OSDHelmetaG_FD_58716 | JGI IMG/M metagenome (GOLD analysis project Ga0055584, IMG submission 58716) | Pelagic marine sediment microbial communities from the LTER site Helgoland, North Sea, for post-phytoplankton bloom and carbon turnover... | ecosystem: Environmental > Aquatic > Marine >... | reverse complement strand
GTTTTTTGATAAAAGTCCTTCTAAATCAGGTTTAAACGAAAGAATTGCACGGACAAGGCTGTGCCTTTTGCCACGCCGGGAAAGAAACCACCCCGTGTGACAAAAGCCGTTTCCAGTAAACTCACTTGTAAACGAGACATATTAAAAGGGCCAAAAGCGAATCCAATGGACGAGCTACTACCTCGCCCACCAGCACTCAGACCAAAACGCGTCGGAAACCACGATACGAGCCGATATTCGACCCCCGTGGCGATACGCGGCGCACTCTCAACCCCAAAACCCGTGCTGAAAGCCTGGTCCCAATTACCCACCACTGTCAGACTCGGCATTAGGTTATAGGCAACGCCTAAACGCAACATCGCAGGCAGGGACCGCGAGAAGCTTTTCGAGCCAAATTCCTTATGAAAATCAATATCGCCGTCGCCATCGACATCTTCGTTGTCGAGCACATCCTCGATATCCTGGTTTTCCGGATCGGAAAAACGCGTAACGACGAGGTCGCTGGCCTTGATAAAGAGAGAATCCTGACGCGGGTCTCCACTCCAAGAAAACGAGTCTAATAAGTTGAGCAGTCCAGCGCTGATCGTGAGCTTGCGATTTTTGCTGATACCGGCTACACCGACATCAACCCCAAAGCCAACTCCTGTAGCATTCTGCGAAATGACGTACGCATCAACATCGGCTCCATCGAAACGTGATATGAGCCCACCCCCGCCCGATTCGAGTGCCTCGCCATATACGCCGCCTGAAACCTTGAATGTCCCACCCACGGTAAACTCACTCAAATAAGGCTTAAGCGGCGCTGGCATCATAGCCTTGGCACCGGAAAAGTTGAGACTTCCAACAGCCCAACCCGACCCGTCCCAATCGCTTATATCATAACCGCCATCTTTGCCAGCAGCTAAACGATTGCGTTCGAAGTCGTTGCCAAAGAGAAAGAGCTCAAACATGTCTTTGGGTATTTCACCTTCAAAACCCATATTGAGACCAATGGACACCGCCCCCTGCATACCCGCAGGCAGCGGGAAGGCAATACCACCGTTAATCGGGATACCCGCAGCAAGCATCGGCTCAAAATCAAAGTTCATGCGCAATCCCTCACCGGGGATATCGCTCATAATATCGTCTTTGTCTTGGGGGCTGATATAGTATTTGCTGCCGTTGGGCGATATCTTATCATTCGATTCCGTGAAGTTGTCATTATAGGTGGTCATCGAAAAACTATTGTTTTCAAAGACCGTCGAAAATCCGGCACCCAACAAATTCCAGTGAAATTTCCGATTGCCCGAAAGGGCGAGATTTGCCGGGTTCCAAAATGCAGATTGCGGCCCCCGCGCCAATGCCGTATAAGCCTGCCCCAAACCCATAGCGCGAGGATCGGAATCCCCAGGAACGGCGAAGACTTGGCTCGGAGCAGCGCAGCACAGCACTGCCAATGCGATCCATATTATATTCTTCATTGTCAATTCCCCTTACTCTACCAAGTCTTCGTTGAGTTCCATAAAAATCTGCGTCGCGGCCTCGACATTAATAAAATCGCTGCCGTATAGCTCGACTTGATCACCCGTGGCATCTAATTCGACTAAGACCCCCGTATAAAAGCCCCCATCGCGCAAAAAGACCAGCACGTCTTCATCTTCTAGTGAGATCTGCTGCTGATTAGTCGTCCCCTCTGTCACGCGACCGTCGGCGCCGACGATACCGGCACCCACTTCAAAGAAACCCGTTTTGGGAATGCGCAAATAGCCATTTTCTTGGTTGTCAGTAAACAAGCTCTCGTCAGTCGAATACACGTCGGCGATATTCGGTGCCACGCGCAAGCTAACGCGCACGCCGATAGGCAACCAGTTGTCGATTGCCGTAAAAACAGCCGCACTATCCAGGTTCGCGCTTATTCGATCGCGCGCGCTGTCATCTGTGAATTCGCGGCGAATAGGATCGGGTTCAATACGCGTCTCCTCGAGTATCTGAAAGCGCGCAGGTGCCATAAACTCTACGTTGTCAACCTGCACCCAATGATCCTGTTCGATCGTCTCAACCCCTTCACCGTCCCCCAATAATACGACTGGCGTAACGGTGATAGAAGTCGGCAATAGATTGAGAAAATCCGTTAATTCATTCGAAGGTGGTGAAAGGTTGATAAGAACTGGGGCATCGGGATCACCGCGTTGGAATACCTCGGAAATCTGTATCGATGAGCTTTCTCCCTTGCTGTTAGTCCCTTCGATAGCGAGATCGATCCGACTGCGAAACCCCACGGCCGAGGTCAATTGCACATTGAGAGAAGTGGCTCCAAGTGCGACTTTATCGAGGCCATCGGGAAACTCGACTTCGCGAGTAACGGATTCGACCGGTAGTTCGATCTTATTCAAAACCCCCTCCACCGAACGGAAGACGAGGTCTTCCGTAATGGTTTCGATGCGGATTTCACCCTCGGAAAAAAGCTGAACAGGTTCACCCGAATCGACCGTGCGAACCGTATAGGACAGAGCCAGTTCTAGCGGATCTTCCGGGGCAAAAACATTGCCATCCAGATCAAATTGTACGACTCGAGTCTGTCCCGGTGTCAGCGCATCGATCACAAACACATTCGTTTCGCCATTTGCTTTGCTGAGGTCATCCAGCCTCAGCTCGATTTCCATAACCACTTCAATTTCGTTGATCACATTAAAGGTCAGCCCACCATTATCTATAATTGCGCGCGTGACCTGGATGCGATCGTCTGGAAAAGCCAATACCTGATTGTCTGAAAATTCCTGCTGCGGAATAATGGCAAATGCCTGGCTCAACTCTAGATCGCTAAGCGTTGCCGATATAACCAACTCGGAACCATCCTCCACTACGACATTCGTCCCTTGAGCCGTAACTCCAGTTACGTCTATCGCCAAATTAGAAGAGATAGATTTGCCAGCCAAGTCGAACGTACCTCCGCCCGTATTCCCAGAATCGATGGTCCCCAGATCTAAAACATCTATAGGACCACTAGAGATACCCAAGGCCGCATCGCCTCGGTCGCTAAGCGTTAAACTCACATTGTTCAGTGCGACGGGAAAACCATTGCTCATGACAATCTCAAGCCCCCCCTCGCCCACAGTCAGTGAACGCACCCCTACCAACCCAGGTAAGTCTTCAGATACGGAAAAATCAGTCGACGGTATAAGCGGCACCGTCGAACCAGACTCTATATCCTGAGCCAATAAAGTGCTGAGCGATACGCTAATTCCAGGTAGGTCCTGACCGGGCAAGTTAATCGTGCCGATCGGGGTCGAAAAATTACTAGAAGTCGGACGAACCTTCAGCCGCTGGCCAATTTCCTCACGCTGATTGAATTCCGAAGCAAAGTCCAATGTCAACAGGTTCTCATCGTCTAGACGCAAGAAGTCAGACCGATCACCGGCAACTTTTTCTATTGTCGTGCGATCATTTGCCACAGGTATACTAATCGTAAAATTGGTGCTCGGCACCTGAGGTTTCTTGACGGTACAGCCCACAATGGCAGCAGCTACGAGTGCCACTACAACCCAAGAATACCGCTGCACGCCCCGTCCAGCCCGTTTTATCATGATAGATCTCCTTTTCACATCAAACCGATTTACATCAAACCAAATACCAGCTAATTAAACCATCTGCCATCGCCCGCTAAATCGGCATCGGCAAGATTTTTAATATAATATATCCAAGTGGGTACACGCGTTTTTATTTTCCGCCAGCTGCACGACGCAATGCGCGCACTTTATCCGTTTTTTCCCAGACAAATTCATCGAGTTCACGACCAAAATGGCCATAATTCGTCGTCTTTTGATAAATGGGCTGTTTCAGCTTGAGCGTGCGCAAAATCCCACTTGGGCTCAAGTCAAATACGGCCTGTACCCACTCGGCAATCTGTTCGTCGTCTGCCGTACCCGAACCATAGGTATCGACTAACACAGAAACAGGTTCCGGCACGCCGATAGCATACGCCAACTGCACTTGGCAACGATCGGCCAATTGGGCTGCCACAATATTCTTGGCCACATAGCGCGCCATATAGTGAGCACTGCGATCAACCTTGCTAGGATCCTTACCAGAAAAGGCTCCACCTCCGTGCGGACACATGCCCCCATAGGTATCCACTATGATCTTGCGACCCGTCAAACCACAGTCGCCGTGCGGCCCCCCCACGACAAAACGCCCCGTCGGGTTAATGTGATACTTTGTATTTTTGTCTAACAGCTTAGCCGGAATCATCTTTTTTATGACCAAGTTGATCATATCGCGTTCGATGCGTTTGTGCGTAGCATTGGGCCGATGCTGCGTCGAAATAACGACCGCGTCGACGCGCTTGGGTTTGCCGTCGACGTACTCGACTGTAACCTGCGACTTGGCGTCGGGCAGTAGATAGGGGATTTTCTTGCTTTTGCGCAATTTCGTTAGGTGCTGGAGTAGCTTGTGCGAGAGCATAATGGGCAAAGGCATCAATTGGCGCGTCTCGCGACAGGCAAAACCAAACATCATCCCCTGGTCGCCGGCTCCCTGCTCTTCGTGCAACCCCTCTCCCTTAGAGACACCCTGCGAGATATCGGGCGATTGCTGGTCGAGAGCAACGAGCACGCCGCAGGACCGATAGTCAAAGCCATATTCGGGATCGTCGTAGCCGATATCGGCTATCGTCGCACGCACGACCTGCTGAATATCGATTGAAGCTTTAGATGTAACTTCACCAGCAACGACAACCTGGCCAGTGGTCACCAACGTTTCACAGGCGACTCTCGAATCGGGATCCTGGGCAAGCAGGGCATCGAGAATAGCATCTGAAATCTGGTCTGCAACTTTGTCGGGATGCCCTTCAGACACTGATTCCGACGTAAACAAAGAACGAGACATAACGAACTCCTTTTCCTTTTATATTATTACCAATTTTAGTAGCATTAGTTAGTTATTTCGGATAGATCGCCCACATTGAGCCGACTCCAACGGCCTTTGAGCAATGCTTGAAAACCAATAAGTGAATTTTCAATAAGTGCATTTTCTACCTCTGCCTGCTCACCGATTATAGCATTGCGCACGATGGTGTGGCTCACATGAGCCCCTGCACCAATCGATACATAAGGACCAATAACAGATGCTTCAATAGTCGCCGTAGGATCGATATGTACCGGAGGAATAATAACGGCTCGCCCCTCCATCTCTGGTATATGAGCCCCGTCCAACAAATAGCGATTCGTAACCAACAGGGCTTCCTGAGTGCCGCAGTCAAACCAGTCTTCTACGGAAAAAGTGCCCAGATCTGCCCCCCTATCAACCATGAGCTGGAGCGCATCAGTCAGCTGATATTCGCCCCGCGTGCGCACTTGTGCATCCATGAGTTCCGCCAGACAATCGTATAATAGAGCCGATTGCCTTATAAAATTTACCCCGACAATGGCTTGATCCGAAACAAATTCATCCGGCTTTTCCACCAATTTTACCACCCTCTCCCCCTCCTTAACTACAACGCCAAAACGGCGGGGATCCTCCACCCGCTTAACACCCAACATGCCCCCTCTATCCATGCTGAGCAGAGGAGATAGATCGGCGCGAAATATCGTGTCACCATAAACAACGAGCATGGGCTGGTTGCCCACCACGGGACGAGTCAGAGAAATCGCGTGACCCAATCCCAACAGTTCTTTCTGCTCGACCCATTCCACCTCGTCGAAATCACTGCGCTCGCGCACATAGTCGACAATTAATTCGCCCATATAACCTATTACCAGCACAATACGACGAATACCCAATGGCACGAGTTGATCGAGGATATGTCCGATAATGGGCTGACCGGCCACGTGTAGTAGAGGCTTGGGACGCGTGTGGGTGTGGGGACGTAAGCGCGTGCCAAAGCCAGCCACTGGCACGACGGCCCACATATCATTGGTCTCTATTTTATCCATAGCTACTCCCGCCGACTAGCCCTGCGCCAAAAAGGTAACACCTCTCCCATAACCTCTTCCAAATAACGACACACCTCATCACCCGTTGCCATTTCCAAACATTTTCCGGCAACCTCGCGCGCTTGTTCACAGGTCGTAGCGCGGATGATCTCTTTAACTTCGGGAATGAGCCCGGGACTTAGACTCAGGCTACTGAGCCCCAAACCAATTAGCAAAATAGTCGCCAGCGGATCCCCGGCCATCTCGCCACAGATACTCACAGGTTTGCCATGGCGATCACCGCTGTCGGCTACCATCTTGATCAGGCGCAAAACAGCCGGGTGAAATGGATCGTATAAGTTGGCGACTCGACTAGTACCGCGATCAACAGCCAGCACATACTGAGTCAGGTCGTTAGTCCCCAAGCTGAGAAAATCGACTTGCTTAGCGAACTGATCTACCATAATCGCAACAGAGGGCACCTCGACCATAATGCCCACTTTACAGTCTTCTTGAAAGGCCTGCCCTCGCGCGCGCAGTTCCTCTTTAGCTTCTTCGATCAGGGCGCGCGCCTTGATCAACTCGCGTATTTCCGATACCATAGGCAGCAGGATCTGCACGCGGCCCTCGCACCCAGCCCTGAGTAGCGCACGCAGTTGCGTCTTAAATAGCTCGGGTTCGTCTAGGCAAATGCGTATACCGCGCCACCCGAGAAAGGGATTGCTCTCCTGTTGCACATCGAGCACATGCGATAATTTGTCTCCACCTAAGTCTATTGTGCGAATTGTAACGGGGGCGGGAGTTATCGCCCGAATGATCTGCACGTAGGCTTGGTACTGTTCTTCTTCGGAAGGCAGGCGATAGCTAAGGTAAAGGAATTCCGTGCGATACATACCCACGCCACGCGCACCATGCTCGAGGGCAACCTGCACTTCTGTCGGGATATCGATATTGGCCAATAGCGTTATATCACACCCATCCCGCGTCTCGGCCGGCAAGTCGCTGCGCGAATCGAGATCGCGCTGGCGACGCAGTTGACGACGCAGTAGCGCACGGTAATCTCGTTCCATCTCAGCGCCGGGATGGACGTGCACGACGCCCTCATTGCCATCGACGATAGCCATTTCACCGGTCTTGACTCGCTGTGAGCTATTACCAGTGCCCACGATAATAGGCAGACGCAACGAGCGAGCAATAATCGCCGCATGCGAGGTCGTCCCCCCTATATCTAAGACCACGCCCTTTATCTGGCGGCGTTCTAATTGCACCATTTCAGAAGGCAGCAGTTCGTAGGCAAAAATAATGGTATTAGAGCGCGTTGCTTGCAGCCCCTGCACCTCGCTACCGGCCAAGCGCATTAGCACCTGGTTTTCGATATCCATTACGTCGCTCACGCGCGCGCGCATATACTCGTTCTCAATTTCGCGAAAAGCTTTCTTCATCCCCCGCAAAGTCACGGAAAACGCGTGTTCCGCCGAATAATGCTTTTCCCGAATCCACTGCTGTGTCTGCTCTTTAATTTGCACATCTTCGAGCATCGCCAGCTGCGCGTCAAAAATCTGCGCTAGTTCTTCTCCTTGTTCGGCGGCAACCATGCGGCGTATGCGACGAATCTCATCGCCGGCTAAATGCAGCGTATAGAGAAAACGTTCAATCTCAGCCTCGACCTGAGAGGTGCCAATCCGCCGACGCGTGATGGCCGGTGTGCCTTTCTTGTAGACAAAAGCACGACCAATTCCGACACCCGGCGCTGCCGAGATTCCGCAGATTTTGCGGTATGTGTTGCTCCCACTCACACCTTGGCCTCAAAGTCACTCTGCATCAAGTCAGCGAGCCGTTCCACCGCCGCCGCCGCATCTTCGCCCGTAGCGGTGATCGTTACCTCAGCTCCCTGTTCGGCCGCCAACATCATGACCCCCATAATGCTCTTGCCGTTAATGCCACGAACATCCTCTTTAGAGAAGGTGATCTCCGCTTTGAAACGAGCAGCTTCCTGAACAATCAATGCAGCCGGCCGGGCGTGTATGCCCAGATGATTATTGATTATAATGTTTTTTTCAACCATTCGGCTTTTCCAATTCTCGGGAGTTAACGACTTGAACCCCGTCCCAAAATACGCTGCAATAACCCCGGCTTGCGCTTGCGTGAGCGCCGAGGCTTAACGGGAGGCGGCACGCGCTGACGCGGCGCATCTTCACCCCGCACCACAGAACCATTGGATATAACCTGACGTGGGTTATCGCTAAAAAGTCGTTTTACTTCGTTTTCGCCACCGAGCTGGGCCACGATTTCGCGTGCTGCCAGCTGTGTCAAAGGGCGTTTTTCAAGGTCGTGGCCATCGCTGGCGACAAAATCCGCCCATCCTTTCGACACGACCATCTCCGCTATACCTTGAGCCCGTGCACCAAAACGCCCCAACAAGCTGCCAGCATTGACCTGCAAAAGCAGGTCTTGCTCGCGCAAACGACCAATATGCTCCGGATCGCGCGCCAGCTGACGGTGACGCTCCGGGTGAGCTAGGATCGGACGATACCCGGCCGAGCGCAGCTCAAAAAAGCCCTGCTCTAAGCCCGGAGAAAGCGGCCCCGGAGGCAAGTCGATGAGCACATAACGCCCATCGGCCAAATGCCCAGAAGGCCAAGACACGACTTCCAGCATATTAAAACGAAAAGCTATTTCACAGCCCAAGTGTAATTCTACCGGCACCCCCGCTTCCTCCACCGCTACGCATAGCTCATCGAAACGCACTCGGTGCAACTCTTCGACCTCGGGGCCATCCCCAGCTTTCATATGCGGCGTGAGCACCAAAGCACCGATATCTTCTTCAGATGCGCGACGCAACATTTCCAACGATACCTCTATAGAAGGAGATCCGTCATCAACAGCGGGCAGGACATGGCTGTGAATATCGACAAATTCGCCCACCAGTTCTCATCACTCCAAGATATGCACGGCCGCGCTCAGCTCGCGCAGGCGCGCATGGTCGTCTTCTACGATGCTACCCGTTACGACGAAACTCGCCCCCGCTTCCACTTTCATACGCGCTGTTTCGGCATCGCGTATACCCCCTCCGACAATGACGGGCAACGACACGTACTCAGCTACTGCACGCACCATTTCATCGGGAACTGAAACATCGGCACCGCTGCCCGTCTCTAGATAGATGAGTTTCATCCCTAAATATTCAGCGGCCAGCGCATGTGCCATGGCGATATCATTTTTGGCGCGAGGCAATGGACGCGTTGTACTCATAAACTCTACTGAAGTCAGCGTGCCCGACTCGACCAACATATAACCCGTAGGAATTGCCTCGATACCGTATTCCTTAATCAACGGCGCAGCCCGCACGTGTTCTCCAATCAGTAGCTCTGGATTGCGACCGCTTATCATAGACAAGAAAAGAATCGCGTCAGCCGTGGGCACGACCTGCCCAGCTCCACCGGGAAAACTAATTACGGGCACATTGACTCGTTTTTTAACTCGGGCAAAACATTCAGCATACCGGGCAGAGAACATTAAACTAGTGCCGATGAGTATAGCATCGGCCCCCGCATCGACACAGAGCTCAGCGCGTCGTTCCAGCTCTTCAATCGACAAGCGGTCTGGATCGAGTAGCGTTAGATAACCAGCGCCGCGCCGCGCACGCGTGGCGAGCAAACAATCGAGCGCCGTATGGCCCACATCGCCTACTCCAACCAAAACGGTATCAGCCTTTCCCCAATTGCTCGGACACAATACTCGCGACGGCAGCTAACGCCGCATCGATCTTCTCTAAATCGCGTGCACCCGCCTGAGCTAGATGTGGTTTGCCCCCTCCCGATCCCCCTGTCAACTGCGCCACACTGCGCACAATATCGCCAGCCTTGAGCCCACGTCCCTTGATCAGATCGTCGGTCACAACGGCAATAAACGAACCTTTACCATCGAACTCCGCCCCCAGAACGCCGACCCCCGACTGCAACTTTTCGCGCAAACCGTCGGCCATGGCACGCAGGGCTGGTACGTCTTCTACCTCCGTGCGCCGAGCAATCACCTTAACCCCATCGACCTCTTCGGCACCGGCAGATAAATCATTGGCCTCTAGCACCGCGAGCTTGCGCCGCATGTCGTTGAGGTTGCGTTCTAACTCGCGTTGGCGCCCAATCAGCACGTCGATTTTTTCCGGTACCTCTTCTACCGACGCATTAAACTGCGCCGCCAGACGAACTAACATGTCGCGCTGCTTACGCACGGCCAACTCGGCGCCACTGCCCGTCAGCGCCTCGGCGCGGCGCGTGCCAGCGGCAATCCCACTTTCGCCCACTAAGTCAAAAAAACCTATTTCACCAGTGGAAGTAACATGCGTACCGCCGCACAGTTCCAAGCTGTAATCGCCCATCTGCACCACGCGCACTCTCTGTGAATACTTCTCACCAAATAGGGCGCGAGCTCCTAGGTCCTTGGCCTTGTCCAAGTCTTCTTCAAAGGTTGAGACTTCGATATCGGCGCGGATTTTCTCATTGACCATTTCGGCAATAGTGCGAAGTTGATCTGGATCAATGGCTGCGAAATGGGAAAAGTCGAAACGCAGGCGCTCGGGGGCTACCAGCGATCCCATCTGACCGACGTGCTCGCCCAATACGCGCCGCAACGCCTCGTGCATAAGGTGAGTCGCCGTATGGTTGCGCGCTGATGCCAAACGAGATTCCACATCGACGCGCGCTGCGACGTTACCGCCCAATGCACCGATTTCTCCCGCGACCAACTTCCCAATATGAGCAATGCCACCGCGCGCTTTCTGCACATCTTCGACTTCGACGACGAAACCATCTCCTTCAATGCGCCCACGGTCGCCAACCTGTCCACCCGATTCAGCATAGAACGGCGTCTGATCGAGGAATATTTGTACTCGATCATCCTCGCCCTGATCGACGCGCGCTATGACGGACTCGGTCTCCATTTCATCGTAACCGACAAAAGTCGAATGCCGACCTTCTATCGCATCACCAACGCCTTCGGAGGCGCGAAACTGCCCCTTAGCCGCCGTCGCCTGGCGTGCGCGCTGCCGCTGCGCCTGTAACTCGCTCTCAAAGGCCTCGACTTCAACCATTTCGATACCGCGTTCACGCGCCATCAACTCGGTTAGATCGAGCGGAAAACCATAGGTGTCATAGAGCTGAAACGCTTCGCGACCGCTGACTTGCCCCTTGGCACTGAAGCGCTCAAATATCTCCAGACCGCGGTCCAGCGTCTTGCCAAAACCCTCTTCTTCAGAGCGAATCACCAGTGCGATATGATCCTTCTTTTCGACCACCTCGGGAAAGACCGAACCCATGGTATCGGCAACTACATCTACTAATTCGTGAATGAACGGTCCGTGCTGATCGAGCTGGCGGGCATAGCGCGCGGCACGGCGCAAAATTCGCCGCAATACATAACCTCGCCCTTCATTCGAAGGCAGTGCACCATCAGCCACCGTAAAACTCAGCGAGCGCACGTGGTCGGCGATGACCTGCATCGGCACTCGATACTCGTCTCGGTACTCCTTACCGCTCAATTCGGCAATCCGGCCAATCAGCGGCTGAAACACATCGGATTCGTAGTTGTTGTCTACGCCCTGTAACAAACTACACATCCGCTCAAAACCCATGCCCGTATCCACGTGCTTGGCCGGCAGCTGGTGCAATTGGCCGCTGTCGTCGCGGTTGTACTGGATAAAGACCAAATTGCACAACTCGACAAAATCGTCCGTATCGTCGATGAGCATCTGGCTATTCTGTGCTTCTAAGTCGTCGCCCAGATAGTAGTGGATTTCAGAACAAGGACCACAGGGGCCCGTTGCACCCATCTCCCAGAAATTGTCTTTGGCCGGCAAGCGCACAACGCGGCCGGGCAAAAGGTCCGTCATTTCGCCCCAAAGTTTTTCGGCTTCCTCGTCGGCCCCAACCGAATCATCGCCTTCAAAGACCGTAGCCCAAAGGCGATTCTTGTCCATGCGATAACGTTCGGTAATCAACTCCCAATGCCAGGCAATTGCCTCTTCCTTGAAGTAGTCGCCAAAGGACCAATTACCCAGCATTTCAAAGAGCGTGTGGTGCCAGGGGCTAATACCTACTTCTTCCAGGTCATTGTGTTTGCCGGAGACACGCATACATTTTTGCGTATCGACCACGCGCGTATAATCGCGCGCACCCAAGCCCAAAAACACGTCCTTGAACTGATTCATGCCGGCATTCGTAAAATAGAGGGTCGGATCATCCAAAGGCACGACGGATGCACTCGGCACACGCGTGTGCCCCTTCCCTTCGAAGAAGCTGAGAAACTCTTCTCTAATCTCCTGTGACTTCATCCTCTTGCAATTCCTTCCAAACTTGGTCTATGGCCTCCCAGGCCGT
>Ga0055584_100005644_pt1 | contig 12263 bp, 6 predicted proteins | sample OSDHelmetaG_FD_58716 | JGI IMG/M metagenome (GOLD analysis project Ga0055584, IMG submission 58716) | Pelagic marine sediment microbial communities from the LTER site Helgoland, North Sea, for post-phytoplankton bloom and carbon turnover... | ecosystem: Environmental > Aquatic > Marine >... | reverse complement strand
ATGGCCTGGCAACCAAGCTCAAAGATCTTTGCCGACTTTGGACAGTCATAAGGCGCGGTGGAGCTGTAAGACCCCATGACCGGAATCCGGATCTCGACATTCGCTGTCTTGCCTTCACGTTTGCGAACCAGTCGGAGAACGCCGTTTGCCTCTTCCTGTTCGGCTCGTGTAACGGCACGAGCAAACTGAATCCGGGCGTCATCGTCGAACGGCTTGCCCTCAACGCCACGAATCGAATCACCAGCTTTCAGGACGCCATCGGCAGGTGAGTCTTTCGCAACCCTTGTGATCTGAATCTCACGAGCATCAGCCGTGTGCTTCCACGCGCGGATCCAACCTCGCGCGCCGGTGGGGCCAAGCGTCCAATCGTGATCGCCCCTACGGTTGCGACTCTGGGAAGAGTTCTGAGCCAGCGACGACTCAGCGTAGAACGAGACTGTCACAGCGGCAGCAGCCAGAACGAAGGCGAACCGTCTCAACCAGTTTCTGTTAGTCATTCTCAATTTCATTTGAATTCTCCACGCCGTGACGAAACCGGCTCTGTCCGACGTGTCAATTGAGTTCTTACAAGCGGCGAATGTTCAATCTGCGAACGACACCGTCATTCGTTCGATGATCGGTTTCAATTTGTTCTTTATCGAATCGGTCAGGGATAGTTGGCTCTGTAAACCGCGGCCAGCTGGCAGCTTTGAGAGATCCAGCTGCCTCCGCAGCCAGGGTTTTCCCGGCGCGGGCTTCTTCGGACAGATGACCGAAAAGTGTCCCTTTTGCCGTTCGAATCTGGTCGTAGCGGTCATAGCCACGGAAATCCGTTTTCTTGCCGGGGAACGCCGGTGTCGTCGTCGTTGCTTTGGGATCATGTCCGACCTTGTCCTCACCTGGTATCTCGACGGCCAGTTCCTGGAAGGCCGTGTTCTCGCCACCGCCAAGCTCTGAAATCGGTGAGACTCTCCAGACAATCCAGCGGAAGTTGCCGAGCGTGTTGCCGTCCGTGGCACGCAGAGACGCTGCCAGAAACGCAGCTTTACCTGCACCGGAGTGAATGGTGCCGAGTGCCTTGAACTTGCTCAAATCCCATCCGGGATCTGTCTGAGAGCTGCTGCCGTAGATCGTCAGCTTCTGCGAGACTCGGGCGCTGCCCATTCTATAAGACCAGCTCGTAACTGCCGAAACCGGCATCACCGCTCCAAGGTCCATCTTGTATGCGCCGTTGGATACAGCGTTGGGAAACACCGGTCCGTAGCCTCGACCCAGCTTGCTGTCGGTGAGTATTGTCAGCGGATCGTTGGCGGTGTCTCGATTTGCAGTCACCTTGCGGCCAGACGAACTCGGCACGGGCAGTTTATTGAATCCCGTTGGAGTCGCAGCCGTTTCGACGGCCACAACGGATTCCGGCCTGACCGATAGCTCAACTGTCTTCTGGTTGCGCACCAGCCTCAGCTTCAGAGATTTGGAATCGATGCCGGAGAGCATTTTGAACAGCTGCTCGCCATTTGACACCGACACGCCATCCACCGCCTGAATCAGATCGCCCTTCTGCAAATTTGCTTTGTCGGCTGCGGATGCCTCTGAAACATCAGCAAAAGCGACGCCTCCTGCTTCCTTGCTGACACCGTAGGCGGAAAATTCCTCGCCCTTCAAATCCTTCAGCGTGGCACCGAGCCAAACCATCTTCAGCGGAGTCGCGTCCACTGTCGGCCCGGGACGTTTTGTGCCATGAGGTGTTGATTGTTCCAGCGATGGAATCTCCGGTGTCTTTGCAATCGCCTTGAGCGCTGGCTTCTTGACTCCGAACTGATCCATCGGGAAATTCTTAAAGCCCAGCTTCAGTGCCGGTGAGCCCTCCTTGACTCGAAAATCTCCGCCCGCGGGATCGACGTACATCGGCTCGCCCATGACAGAATTCCTGTCCCAGCCGAGTTTCGCAGCATGCGTGAGAATACTGCTGTCCTGTGAATCGAAGAGGTTGCGGTCGACTGAGGTTCCGTCGATGTAGGGTTCATTCATGCGGGCGGTGTGATGTCGCCCGGCCATGATGTTCCCGTGCACCTGGTCCTTACTTCGTTGGAACCAGACGTGCGGGTGAAGCGACCCGATTGGCATCACGTTGTTCCACGCGTGTCGGCGAAATCCTTCGCGGAGTTTCAAGCCTCGGTTCAGCATCAGGTTGTTGTAGATGTCGTAGTTGCTTGAGCCGTCGTCCAGGTCGATATCCCAGCCATGATCGCAACGCCACCGGCTGTCGCGGATGACGGTCGTCTTCATTGCGTCGAGGAATGGAAGGTTAGGCTCGGCATCGACAGCCTTCTGCGAAGCCGTCAGGTGATCGGAACGCCAATAACGGTCGCGTCCCCAGGAATTGAATGAGCCGTGGTCGTGAGTTTCAAGAACAGTATCAAACACATCGCAGCGCTCGATAAGATGGCCGCCCCAGGCCCCATCGCCGATGTTGATACCCGCTCGAGCAGTGTCGTACACCGAACAGTCGCGAACGGTGATCTCCGATGCCATTTCGATCTGCACGCCGGCCGGCTGACGTTCGACTCGGCCGATGCCGTGAATCAGACAATCTTCTACAGCACATCGAGCAGGATAGTTATTCGTCTTTGGCCCCGGCGTCCTGTCGATCGTCGCCAGATCATTCTTCTGCCCGTATTCGAACAGCGGATCGCGAACCGCATCGGGATCACCCACAAAACAGACGCCACTGGCACCGGTGTCATGGATATGGCAGCCCTTCACCAGCACTCGGCGATTGTAGTTGTTTACGAAAACAGCATTGCCGCCAATCTGGTCGAACTCGCAATCGAGAATGCTCACATCCTCGGCGCCCGTCAGCATGAAAGCTCCACCGCGATAAATCGCCCAGTCCGATCGCAGCAACTGTTCTTTGCAGTCCATGAAGGTGCGAGCGGCATGACGAACCGTGAAGCCCTGCAGAGAGATGAAACGAACGGGCGATTTCTCTGAGCCCTGAAACTCAACGAGATGACGGAGACGAACCACTTCAATTTTTGCCTTTGAGAGATCAGTACCGGGCACAGGCTTGTAATAGAGCGTGGACGTCTTCGCGTCATGAAACCACTCGCCAGGAGCGTCAAGTTCCTCAAAAATGTTTTCGACCATGCGATGGTCTTTGTGCATGCCCATCCTGCGATTGTTTTGCCAGCCGCCTTCGTAGGTTAAATCCCCGCTGGCGTCTTTTCCGGTGATGAGGTAGTGGTAGCCTCCCCATCCCGCACGGTGCATAGCATGGATATAACCGCCGATCGGATCAGCCCAGCTTGCGGCGCGGTCCTTTGTAAAAGCATCGGCGGCAAATCCCTGGTAAGGCTCCGCCTTCTTCGCCGCGTCATAATTCGGATAACGCGCCATTCGCTGGTTCTGCCCGTCGATAAACATCTGGTCGATCACCAGCCCGACCGGCGTCCTGGTTTGAAAGATGCCATCCCTGAAAGGCGTCCAGTCAAGATCGAGTCTCGCCCCTCCGCTCAACACAGCCCGGCCTTCGTGCTCGGCACGGTATACGATGGGGGATTTCGCGGTGCCGGAGTCAGCCGGTGCGAACGTCAGCGTTTCCGGAAGGTAGTAAAATCCGTCAGCGACATGCACGGTAACGGATTCCTTTCCCGACGAATTCCGAGCCAGGTCACGCGCAGCGGCAAGCGATGCCAGTGGCTCATTCCTGGAGCCACCATTTGCATCACTTCCACTCGGATTCACATAGATGTCAGCCGAAAAGGCAGTCACCTGCATCCACAACAGAAACCCAAAGCACAACAGACATCTCATCTTCATTCAGACTCTCCACAAATCCGGCTTTACTCACGGTGGCGATGTTTCAACCAGTACTGAATCCGGCCACAGATGAAACATGATTTGCACAGAAGCTGTGAGCGAGCCGTTTGCTTTAGCTGCGTTCCAACTGTGTTTCATCCGTGGCATCGTTCGGTTCACTCAACGAACGAAAGCGTCATTCGTTCGATGATCGGCTTTGATTTGTTCTGCGTGGAATCCGTCAGACGCAACTGAATCCGGAATCCGTAGCCGGCCGGCAGCTTTGAGAGATCTTGTTCGGCTGGTGTTTTTGCGATTTGCTTCGAGAAGCCGGGGATGTAGTCGTAGCTTTCTCTGAGTTCCGTCCAGTCGGTCCATTCGTCAATCTTCGCATCCTTGTCGGTGTCGATTCCAACTCGTGCCTCGACGGTTTCCACCCACGGGCCAGGACTGACGTAGTCGGTCTTCTGCTGAGTCGCGAGGTAAAACTGCCCCTCGGCGAACGCGATGTCCGGATCAGGATGTCCGTTGCCGATCTTGTCGCACCATGTGAACTCTTCATCGATCGACGGTGATGTGAACCAGCCGACAGCCATCTGATGCCCGCCGATGGGATCGTAGTCGCCGAACAGGTAGTACTGACCGCCGATGCAGAGCGCTGCCCAATCGCCATAGGCTTCCTGTTCGGGCTCGTGAATTTCGTATTTAGCGACGTTCGTCTTGTAGTTCTTCGGATCTTCCTTCGCCCAGTGGGGATGCTTGTATGTCCCGATCCTGCCGGTCGGTTTCGTGCGATTATCAATGGGCGGCTTCCCGAACTTGAATCCGTTGATTCCATTCGGGCTCACAGCATGAGCGGCGAGTGGCGAGTCCCAGGAACGCTTATTGGCACTGATGGGACTCCAGTCTTCGAGGATCACGTGCATGTTGCCATCAAGATCGCGAATGAAGCCCGCGTCGGAACCGTGCGAAGGATCATTTACCGCCATGCCCATGTTCTTGCCTGGCTCACCGTCGAACAGATCCTCGTCGATATAGACGTGAGGATCCTGATCGTTCGGAAAGTCGTAGTAGATCAACGCCTTGCCATCCACCCATTCGGCGCTCGTCACCCACCGCGAAAAACCTTCGGTGACAGGACCGTGATGGACCCAGTTTTTCATGTCGCGACTCTGCCAGGCATGGTATCCGCCTTTACCGGACTTCAGCCCGCCGGGCGCGTTGAACTGATTCGGAAACCGCGTCGTCTGCAGCGGAATGTCGAACCCGTCCAGCTTCACTTCTTTCGCTTCGAAAGCCGGTCGAGGTGTTGGCTTTCCCTTCTGCCCCTTCTTTGGCCGAGGCTGCCCACCGCCGTAACGCCCAAACATCCAATAGTTGTCTGGCCCGACGGTGAGTAGAACCGGAGCATCGGCCAGGTTGACGGGACCGAGGTTCCCGATCGGATTCCAGTTCTGCCAGATCGCCGACTGGTCAACGACGAGCGTTTTGGCTGAACGTTTCTCGGCCCAGGATTGCACTTTGGTCGAGATCGTTGCAGTCTTCGCTGTCGGCGAAACAGAGCCATCCGCAACAGCGGCTCCCTTGGCGTTTTGAATGTTCTTCGCCCATTCATCCGCGCTGTCGATCGTCCAGTCCGCGGCGGGCAATTCCGGACAGCAAAGCGTCGAAACAGCAAACAGGAATGTGAATTTTCTCATCGGAGTATTTGGTCCTCAACAGGTCAGCGACACGAATCGCCAAGGGCGTTTTCGTTTTGGATACGCGACAATAAGACGTGGTTAGTAATTCACTTTACCGCCGCGTACAGGCTTCTGTCGCTCGTTCTTCCACCAGTGGTCAGGGCCTTCGGTTTCAATTTCCTTCCACACGTCGAAGAGTCTCTTCTTCATCTCTTCTGTCTTTTCCGGCATCGAGCCAGCAAGATCGCGTTCTTCCTTCCAGTCTTTCTGTATCTCGTAGAGCTGAAACTTCGTCAGCGTCTCGTCGCCAACCAGTTTCCAGTCTCCGATGCGCAGAGCCACGCGATCAGCCGGTGGAGACACGTGTGTTCGCCAGAAGAGCGGGACCTTTCTTTCGACAGGCTTGCCTTCAAATGCAGGCAACATGCTGACGCCGTCGATCGTACGGTCTTTGGGAAGCGGGATGCCCGTGATGTCCAGCACGGTGGCGAAGATGTCCGTGCCGATCACAGGAACATCGCTGACCGTCCCGGGCTTGATGCGGCCCGGCCAGCGGACAACACCGGGGACGCGGATACCGCCTTCATGTTCGCTGCGTTTACCGCCTCGTAAACCGCCGGTCGTGCCTCCAAAGTTAGCGACTGGACCGTTGTCAGAAGTGAAGATCAGCAACGTGTTGTCGCTGACACCTTCCTTGTCCAACGCTTCCATCACCTGGCCCAGAGCGTGATCCAGTTGCGTGATGTTGCCCATGTATTTGCTGTTCTCATGGCCGTTGTAGAGACCAGAGAACTGAGGATCGGTCGCGATCGGCGAGTGTGGCTCATGGATCCAGATAGACAGCGCGAACGGTTTCGAGTCATCTCGCACCTCACTCAACCAGCGACTCGCTTCGGCGGCAACCAGTGGTGCAGAAAAGCCTTTGAGTTCACCAACAGGCTTTCCATTGCGGACGAAATTGTTCGGATTCTTGTGGCTCGGCTCCGCGTTATTGTGCGAGGCCATCCAATAGTCGTACCCATGATCGCCTGGTTGAGGATACTCTGGCGTGTTGAATTGTTGCCGCGAATTGAGATGCCATTTCCCGACGTGGCACGTTTCATAGCCAATCGACTTGAGCAGCTTCGGATATGTGATTTCACTGGCCCGCAGGTGAGCTTCGTGAATACCCGACAAGTGTCGATAGACGCCGTTCCGATACGGAGTCCTTCCCGTCAGAATCGATGATCGCGACGGCGAACAAACACCGCAGGCCGAATAGCACTGAGTGAACTTCACGCCCTGCGACGCCAGCTTGTCGAGATTGGGCGTTCGAATCAGCTTGTGACCGTAGGTCGCCGAATCACCCCAGCCCATATCGTCGGCCAGAAAGACCACGATGTTCGGTTTGGATGCTTCAACCGACGTTTGCTCCAGTGCTTCCTTCTGCTTGGCCTTCCGCCTCTTCGCCGCGCGTGACGCATTGTCGCTCGACTTGAGATGGCGGCTCATCTTTTCGAGGTCCTGCGCAGTAGGACTGCCGCCGAACTGTCCGTAGTACAGTTTCTGAAACGGATTGATCGCTGGACCGACGGCGTTTTCATTGACGAGCAATGGTTGGACGTCCCGCCACCATTTGTCGTAAGCCTTACTGAGTTCCGCAACGACCTCGGGATGCTCGGTGAAGACGTTAGTTTTTTCGCCCGGATCGTTACTCAGGTCGTACAGCTCTGCATTATTCACCAAAGTGAAACGCGAATTCTGGATTGCTGATTTCGCGTGCTTCGCCTTTGCCACCTCGCCAGATTTCCAGCGACCAGCGTGATGCACGAGCGTCCGATCGGCCCAATCCGATTTGGGATTCTTCAGCAACGGCACCAGGCTGCGGCCTTCGAGCTGACTTTCCATTATTGGTGTAGTCGTTGCGCCGGCAATTTCGGCGAGCGTCGAAAAGAGGTCGACGTGCGCTGTTAGAGCATCGCACTGTTGACCGGCGGGAACTTCTCCGGCCGGCCAGCGGACAAAGACAGGCGACAGCGTTCCGCCCTGATTGACCGTGTTCTTGCCGCCCTTCAAACCAGAGTTGAAGATCTGTTTGCTGATGCCGCCGCCATTGTCGGTCCCCATATAGATCACCAGCGTGTTTTCTTCGATGTCCCACGCTTTGAGCTTTGCGAGCAACTTGCCGAAGTTCGTATCGATGTTTTCGACCATGCCCAGGTACGGCACGACGCGAGGGCTGACGCCTTTCTTGTCCACATAGTTCTTACAGTATTCGTCAGGCACAACGTGCGGACCATGCGCGGCGTTTAACGAGACGTAGGCAAAGAACGGTTGTTTGCCTTTTCGTCGGGCATCCATCCATTTGATCGACTGGTCAAAGAACAGGTCGGTGCAATAGCCGGTCGTCTGAACGAACTTCCCGTTGTGCCACAGCGTTGGATTGATGTTGGAATTGCCAGGAGCGTCGCCACATGAACCGGGAAACGTCTGACCGATGCCGCCAGCTCCGTGAATGTAGACTTCGTCGAAACCGCGACTCTCCGGGCGATAGACTTTTTCATCGCCAAGGTGCCACTTCCCGAAGATTCCGGTCGTGTACCCAGCAGTTTTCAACATCTGTGGCATCGTGAACGTGTCGAGGCTCATTCGCTCACGTTCAATAATCGTGTGTGTTACTCCGCACTTGAATTCATGCCGTCCGCTCATCAACGCTGCCCGAGTCGGGGCACACGTCGGGCTCACGTGAAACTTCGTGAAGAGCAGGCTCTCCTTCATGAACGCGTCCACCGACGGCGTTTGCAGAACGGGATTGCCCAGGCAGCCATAGTCTCCGTACGCCAGATCGTCCGGCATGACGATGATGATGTTCGGCTTTGCCGGATCGGACTCCGCATAGGAAGTGAGTGGAGTCAGAAACAGCAGTACGAAGGCGGAAATTGCGGATTTCATTGGGCTACTCAAAGCGGGAATCGTTTGTTGGAAATGGCTGAATATCGTGGAAATGAGCGGCGACTCAATCACTCCTGAGAATGGTCGACGAAGAACTTCACAGTGCGTTGGATAATCGCCTCACGCGATGGATCGATGTCTGCGTCGACTCGGCGCCAGTTATGGCCAGCGTTTCGAATGATCATAGTTTCAACCGGTGCATTAACGGCTTCTGCTTTCTTCTTCATGTAGAAAGCATGCTTCACCGGAATGGTCGTATCCTTGTCGCCCTGAATCATCAGGAGTGGCGGGCTGTCTTTGCTCAGATAGTTAATTGGACTGACTTCGCGATAACGGGCCAGTTTATCCGTCGATCCTGAATCGGACTGCAGAATACGAGGGCCGAAGCGGTCTCGGAAGTCGGCTCGATCATCATGCTTGAACAGGTCCGTCTTTTCGAAGTCGCACGGCCCATACCAGGAAACGCCAGCAATCATTCGGTACGGAACATTGGCAAGTTCTGCGTCGCCCGGCAGTTGTTCGGCCGATGCCAGCAGGAGCATCTGCGCGATGTGACCGCCTGCAGAATCCCCCATCACACAGATTCGCATTGGATCAATCCCCAACGCTTCACTGTTTTTTGCCAGATAACGAATGGCGTCTTTGCAATCGATGACACAGTCCCGCATGGCCACATTGCGGTCCTTCTTCGCCAGCCGGTATGTGACGGGCGCTACCGCAAATCCTTGCTTGAGCAACTGCCCGAACACGACCGCAAAAGATCCTGTGGCCGCTTTGTATCGACTGCCTGCCGCCCATCCACCGCCATGCGTGAAGACGACTACGGGACACTTTTGGGAGCGTCTGGCGGTCGGGTAGTACAAGTCCAGCTTCAGCTCCTTTCCGGCAATCTTCTTGTAGACGACTTCCAGCTTCCGCTCCCCGCCGGTTTCGAGGTAATTCGTTTGCTGAGGCCTACGTGAGGCCTTTTTCTTATTCCGTGCTTCCTGAGCTGTTGCTCCGCTCGTTGCCAGCACGGCGGTAACAACGACGATGGCTGTTTTGAATTGCATGTTCGATTTCATCCGGTTGACCAATTGTTAATTCGCTAATCCGACCTTTGACGTGTCGAATGGAACAATACCCATCTTCAGTGCTGGTGAATCAGGCTTGAATCGGAAGTCGCCATTGACGGGATCAACAAACAACGGATCAACGGTCTGACTGTGAACGTCAACGCCATCACGTTGCTGCTTCTCCAGCATTTCTCTGCCCAGCTGCGGATTGGCGGCACAGAAGTAGATGTTGTGATCTGTGTCCGCATCCCTGGCTTTTGCCAACGTGCGTCCTCGGCGATCCTCGGATGTGCGGCCTTTTCCGGGCGGCAGTTCGTCGATGAAGGTGCATGTGCCTGACGACGCATAGAAAATGTTTTGTCTGATCGTCGCATCCGTCAGAGGGCCCTCGCGGACTGACAGGTAGTACCCTCTCGGCGGTGCGATAACGTCAGCGACAATGTTATTTTCGCAGCAGTTATTCAGTTTCAGAATGATGCCTTGCGACGTGCATTTATAGATGAGATTTTCAGAGATAAGCGTATCCCTCTGCCCTCCGTCTGTGCGAATAGCAGCCTGCATCTTCATCGGAGCGACGAGGTGATGGATATAATTTCGACGGATGACGTTGCCGGCGCCCGCTCCGCGAATGTAAATCGCGTTGCCGTCTCCGAGTTCTTCCATCGCATGATGGATCTCGTTGTATTCAATGAGATTGTCATGCGTATGAAGATATGGTCGCACGTCTTCCAGTCGCGGTTGTTTCGACAAGCGAGCCACCTCATGCCGTCTGATCGTTCGACTGAGTTCTCTTCCCTGACGCCGGAAGAAATCCGTCATGCAACCGGAAATGATGATTCCGGTGTAAGGAGTGTGATGTACCAGGTTATTCGCGACGCGATTCTCACCGCTTTGCCAGACCATGATGCCGGGCGAGTGCGAATAGATTCGACCAGTATGGTGAATGTGGTTATTGTAAACGAGGTTCTTCCGATTCACGTCCTTTGTGCCCGGTCCGTAACCACACAGTAGAATCCCCGTCCCTCCGACGTGCTCGATCAGGTTGCCGGAGATCGTATTCTGCTGGCCGTGTAAATCGACACGAATCGCACCACCGCCGCTGTGGGCAAATCGACACTGCTGGATGACGCAATTCTCCGTTCCACGCAACCGGACCAGAGCGTTGGCTTTGTCGTGCATATCCCAGTCGTGCTGCAGACCGGCATCGTCGCTGGCGATGCTGTAACGATCGCCGTGCATAAACGTCAGCCCTCGAAAGCACAGATTCCGGACCGGCGTGTCCTGTGGTCCTTCTTTGTCGATCGTGCCTTCGATGCGGATCAGCTCAGTCAGTTGAGGAGCCAGCACGGGCGAGTCGTTTCACGGCCAGAGGTAGAGCTTGCCTTCCGTCGTATTCAGAGCCCACTCGCCCGGTTCGTCGACTTCTTCCAGCGCATTCTCGACCCAGCACGACTCTGTTTGCTTCAGGAAGTGGAGCACGTTCATGGCGTACGTTGCGTCGATCGATGTGCGAGAAAGTTGCCGTTGCTCGTCGACAGATTCCAACGGCAGGACATTCACAATCCACGCATGATGCGGTCGAACTACGATTTCCACGTCTTCAACATTGGGCCAGTTTTTCAGACGGCCTGCTGGGAAATGAAGCCGATTGCGACTTCCACCCGCCAACGGAATAAATCCCTGCGACCGAGCCCGCGGCAGCAGTCCATCTGCATCGAATAGCGCACGAAACCGACGGGACACATTCGCCACCTGCACCTTGCCACTGGCTGCTTTTGTCAATCCCGGCATCGGAGCAGATAGTCGTTCCCAGTCAAGAATTTTCTGACCAGAGCTGAAGACAGGAGTCTCGCCCGAATAAGCGGCATAGGTAATCGTCGAGTCGCCTCGCCCCGAATCCTGCAGCCCAAACACAACTGTCTTCTTCAGTCGGTAAGTTCCGCCGCGGACGAGAACGACAACATCTCCTGACCGGCTTTTGGCTGATTCCCGTACGGCATCCCGTGCGCGTTCAAGCGTCGCGAATGGCCCATCCGTCTGCTGCGCATTGGGTTCCGAAGAAGTCCCCGACCAGGCGTCAGACCCTTGGGGGGAAATAAAGAAATCAGCAGATGGCTCCGCGGCGTAACACTGCACTGCCACCAGCGTCGCGCTGGCAGCAAACGTGAAGAGCAGTAGAGGCAGGCGACGATTCGACATGGGGGCCAGACTTCAGCCGACTACTTAGTTGTCCGTGACGCATTCAGGAAGTCGCGAAGCTGAGCAGTCAACGGCGCGACCAGATCAGGATGGCCTGCCATGACGTTTCGCTTCTCATTCGGATCTGCCTCGATGTCGAACAGTTCCACCGGCTTTCCGCTGAGAGCAAGCAGCTTCCATCTTCCACGCATGGCGACTTCGGTCGCGAACGGTTTGGGTTTTGGATAGTGGCGTTGAATACTCTTGTAGAGGTTTAGCTGCCAGAAGACGGTGCCTCTCGCTTCTTCGCTCGGCTGTTTCTCACCCTTCAGATGAGGCAACAGACTCAGGCCATCAACCGGCAAGTCACTCGGCAGCTCGATTCTGGCCGCCTCACAGAAGGTAGGAAGCAGGTCATTCGAATGGCCAAACGCGTCGAATGTCTGGCCGGCAGGAATTGCCGCAGGCCATCGCACGACCATCGGAACGCGAATCCCACCATCATGCAGGTCCGTCTTTCCGCGCTTCAGATCGTGGATGAATCCTTCGAAGGCCGCACCATTGTCACTCGTGAAAAGGATTAGGTCGTACGGACATTCATCTTGCTGTTTGTCGTTAGTTTGAATGAGGATGTCTATCG
>Ga0055584_100005643_pt1 | contig 12263 bp, 11 predicted proteins | sample OSDHelmetaG_FD_58716 | JGI IMG/M metagenome (GOLD analysis project Ga0055584, IMG submission 58716) | Pelagic marine sediment microbial communities from the LTER site Helgoland, North Sea, for post-phytoplankton bloom and carbon turnover... | ecosystem: Environmental > Aquatic > Marine >... | reverse complement strand
CAGACAGACAGCCCTCGCGAGAGTGTGTGTCTTCCAGAGGGAGCGAGTGAATCCAGAAGTCGAGTTTGGAGGGGTCATGATGGTGAGCACATATAGGACTGCCGCGTTCGTACTGGCACTCGGCCTGGCTGGGTGCGCCTCGGGTGGCAGTGGGACTCCCCGCAATGATAGTCCATTGGGCGGGGCGGAAATCATGGCCTACACGAACGTGCAACTCGCTCTCGAGACACTGAGGCCGAGCTGGCTGCGAAGAGCGCGGGAGGTGTTTATCGATAACGAACTCGCCGGCCCCGTCGAGATTCTCCGGCGTAGCTTCAACGAACGCATCAGCCGTATCGAACTTGTCCCTTCACGTGAGGTCATACGCCGGTTCGGTCCGTGTCAGGCTCCAGCCGGAACGGGGACGCTCGACACACCCCGTGACCCTCAATGTGGCACTCGGCCGGTGATTCATGTCGTGTTGTTTTCGGGGCGCTGACCGGTCTGAATACGTGGCAGAGCTTTTATTGCGCGTACGTTGCGGGGAGAAGGGCGAGCGGGTCGCCTGACGAACGAAATGCTCCCGCTGCAGAATTTTGCCGTCGCAGGATGCTTTGTTCCCGAAAAAGTGGCAGATTCAGAAGACATGCAGAGGTTGTGTCTCACCCACGAAGGAGAGGACGATGACGAAGGATGAGTTCGCGGCGAAGGTTGCAAAGCAGACCGATCTGAGCAAAGCGAAGGCACGCGATGTGATCGACTGCATTTTCTCGACGGATCCGAGAGAGGGAGTCATCGCGATTGAGCTCGACGCCGGTCGTGATTTCACGGTGACAGGGTTCGGTACGTTTGGCACGCGTCGTCGGAAGGCGAGAGAGGGCCGTAACCCCCGCACGGGTGAGCCGATTCAGATTCCGGCGATGACGGTTCCCACGTTCAAGGCGGGTAAGGGTCTCAAGGATCGCGTTCGAATCTGATCCACCGCCCCAGAGCAATGTTGGGGCGTCGAGACTGGTGTGGGGGCACCCGATCAGGGAATTGTTGCAGACGGCATGGCTCGCAGGCGTAGCCCGTCAGCGGGTTTGCGAGCGCCGGTGCACAATCCCAATCCGTTAGGGTGCGCCCTCACCACCCGTCTCCTCCGGGGCTGAATTCACTCAGCTGACCGGTCCAGCTGCCACCGGGTGAGTTGACGGCAGACGCGGCACTGCCTGACCGATCTACGGGTACAGGTTTGTCACTCATCTCGTTCGGGTGGCCTGCGCATTCGTTTTTTCTGGCCGTGCCGCTTCTTGGCATCCAGCCGCCGACGCTTCTCGCGCCTGGGGACGTTCGTCTCCACCCTTGGTTTCGCGCGCTCGTTCAGTGCCTCCAATCGTTCACGGAGCCGGCGCAGTGCCAGTGCCCGATTTCGATGTTGGCTCCTCGCCTCGCGGGCCGTGACCCGGACGTTTGTGGGAAGGTGCACGAGGCGAATGCCCGATTCCGTTCGATTCTGGTGCTGTCCGCCTGGGCCACCGGCACTGAACGTCTCGACTCGGCACTCCGCCGCGAGAGCATCGTCGCTGAAGGGGATCGGGATCGGCGGTGGATCGGACACGGCGGTCGCACGTCGGTAGTCAGGGAACAAGTGAAGCTATGGTACGGGTGGGTTCAACGCGCTACTCTTTGACTCGTCGCTCGCACTTTGACCCTCGCGCATGATTCTCGATCGCACGGACAACCCGGGCGCTCAGGTTCTGTTCAGCCTGGCCTGCGTCGTCGTGATCGTGTTCGGTTTGCGGGCCGCCGCCCCCATTCTGCTTCCCGCGGCGCTGGCGCTCTTTCTAGCGGTCCTCAGCCTTCCCGTGATGGTATGGCTGAGGAAGCACCGCGTCCCCAAAGGGTCGGCGATTGTGATCCCCGTGTTGCTGAATGTCGCGGTCGTGGGGCTGCTGATTACCTTCGCTTCCCAGTCCGTGTCCCAGCTTCAGAGGGAACTGCCGACCTACCTCAACACGCTGACGCAGCTCCAGGCGTCCTGGCTGCAGGCGGTTGAAGTTCGGACAGATCTGGTGTTGACCGACTATCTGACACTCGACCTGATCGACCCCGGTGCCGTGATCGGTTTCGCTCGTGGTGCGGTGGGCCGGATCGCGCAGCTCCTCTCCATGACGTTCCTCGTCTTCCTGATCATGGCGTTCATGCTCAGCGAGGCCACGGTCTTTCCGGCCAAATTCAAGTTTCTGACGCGCGGTTCAGGCTTCGAAGACGACCGCCTCGAAAAAATCGTGTCCGAGGTGCAAACATATCTCGGCATCAAAACGGTGATCTCCCTGGCTACCGGACTCATCCTCGGTAGCTGGGCGTATGCGATGGGGTTGGACTTTCCGATACTTCTTGGCCTGACGGCGTTCATGCTGAACTACATCCCGACAGTCGGCTCGATCATCGCAGCGATCCCAGCGGTACTGCTGAGCGTCATACTGTACGGCACGCTGGGGCACGCCATTCTGGTGGCGATCGGGTACGTGACCGTGAACACGGTGTTCGGCAATATCATCGAGCCGAACCTGATGGGGCGCCGTCTGGGCCTGTCTACGCTCGTCGTGATGCTCTCACTCCTGTTCTGGGGCTGGGCGTGGGGGCCTCTGGGGGCACTTCTCTCCGTGCCACTGACCGTGATCGTGAAGATCTGGCTCGAGAATACGACAGATCTTCGGTGGGTCGCGATCCTGCTGGACAAGTCGGCACCCCAAGAGGCCACCGCGGAGGCTGGAGACTAGGCATGCCCAAAATCCCCTTTCACGAGCTGCCGAACCATGGGCGGCTCTGGGTCTTCCCGCTCAGTCGAAGTCTTACGGTTGCCGAGCGCGCAACGGTGCTCGGGGAAGTGGATGGATTTCTGGCTGAATGGGCCGCGCATGGTATGCCGCTCGAGTCGGGATGCGAGCTGCGCGACGATCGCTTTTTGCTCATCGGCGTGGACGAGGACGCGGAGGCGCCCTCAGGCTGTTCGATCGACGCGCTGGTGAACCGACTGCGTGGGCTTGGTCAGGAACTCGGGGTTTCCTTCATCGATCACGCCTCGGTGTGGTATCGCGCACCCGACGGCGTGCGGACGACGTCACGCCCCGACTTCAAGGCGCTGGCGGCCCAAGGCGTTGTCACCAAGGAGACCCACGTCTTCGACACGAGCCTGACTCGCATCGCGGAACTGCGTGCTGGAGCTCTCGAACGCCCAGCCTCAGCAACCTGGCACGGGCGCGCGTTCTTCAGAGAGCCGCAGGCGACCTGAGCTTCTCGGCGAGGAACTGTGCGGCCGCGCTTTCCCCCCAGAATCTAGGCGCCCACGGTGTGCCGTGCACGAAGCCTACGTGCCCACCCCGAGGAGAGAGAGCCAGCGTGATCGCATCGTTTCCCGCTGCCTCGGCCCGCGGAATGGCCTCCGGTGGAAGAAATGGGTCGTCTTCGGCGTGCAAGAGCAGCGTCGGCACCTGAACTGCGTTCAGGAAGCCTTTACTGGAGGACTTGGCGTAGTAATCCGAGGCGTCGTCAAAGCCGTTGAGCGGTGCAGTCAGGGCGTCGTCGAACTCCCAGATGGATCGGGCTCGGTCGACGGCCTCGATGTCGAGCCGGTCTGCGAGTCGGTCGCGCTTCCACGCTACCTTGCCGCGCAGCGAGCGCAGGAAATAGCCGGAGTACGCTCGGCCCATGCGGGAGCGCTGTAGCAGGGCGCATCCCGCGGCGAGGTCGTACGGGACGGACATCACCGCCGCGGCATCCACGAAGTGGCGCCCACCATCCTCGCGTTCCCCGATCGCTTTGAGAACGACATTGCCCCCGAGCGAAAAGCCCATGGCGCCGACAGCGGAGTCCGGATACCGGGATCGGACGGTCTCGACCACGAAGTTCAGGTCGCGGGTGTCGCCGGAATGGTAGAACGACAGCGTCCGGTTCGGTTCTCCCGAACAGCCACGGAAGTTCACCGCGACCGTACCGACGCCGTGTGTGTTCAACTCACGACACATGCTACGCACGTACTTACGCCGCGATGAACCCTCGAGGCCGTGGAGCACGACGACGACCGGCGCGTTCTGCTGAGGCGGAGAGCGCCAGTCGACGTCGAGGAAGTCTCCGTCGGGAGTCTCGAGGCGCTCTCGTGACAACCTCGGCCCGTCTGCGGGTCGCAAGAGACGCGCGGTCAGCGTCTGGCTGTGTGGCCCCGAGGCCCACCACGGCGATTCAAACGAGTCCTGGGTCATCCCTTCATCCACCGTGGAGTCAGCGCCGTGATGTGTGTGTACACCGGGCAGGCGGGATGGTGAGCTCCGGCCAGGTATCCGGTACTCATGAGGAACTCACCCGTGATCTCACCACCCGTGAATCGAAACGTGTTCTTGAAGAGCTTCACCCAATCCGACTTGTCGAGCGGATGGTGCATATCGAGCCACGCCGCAAAGGAACCGTGCTGAGCCTGGAGTCTCAAAATCACCTGTGCATTGTGTATGGCGGCGTCGATCTTCAGGCGATTCCTGATGATCCGCGCATCACCCAGGAGACGCGCCCGGTCCTTCTCACGATACGAGGCCACACGATCGATCGAGAATCCATCGTACACGTCGCGAAAGCCATCTCTTTTCTTGAGAATAGTCAGCCAGCTCAAGCCCGCCTGATTGATCTCCAGTACAAGACGCTCGAACAGGAGGTCATCATTCCCTACTGGAAAGCCGTACTCTCGGTCGTGATAAGACTGATGGAACTCGTGGCCTTGCGCTGCATGGCAGTAGGTGTGCTCGGGGATCTCATTCACGTGTGGCCGATGGATCGTCGTGAGGCTTTCGTCGTATGAAGGGACGCTCCGGATTCGAACTCCCTCGGGCCGAGTCCGCTACCCGCGACGGTCGGCGCGGATCCTGAAACGGTGTCCCGGATGCTTGCGTAGGGCGAGAGCAGGGTCGGTTGACGCGAACGGGGGTCACATGACGGGCATTGGATTCGGGGCAGTTTTAGGCCTCATGCTGTGGGCTGGGGCCCCGGATGCTGCAGTCGCGGCGTCGTCAATGGAGCATGACCTGGATCGGCTTTACGGCCGCGTGGCGACGTCGGACGGAGAATCCTATGAAGGGTATCTGCGTTGGGACGTGAATGGGTCGCATTGGACGGATGTCCTTGATGGTCTGAAAGAGATTCCCCCCGAGTGGGAGCGGGAAGCCGAGAGCCTGGATCCGGCCTTTGCTGCTGAGCAACGGCGCAACCGCAGCCTGGTTGCATTCGGGGTTCGGCTGACGTGGGATGTTGACGACGACATGGGGCCACGCGTGTCGTCCTCAGGCATCCGATTCGCTCATGTCCGCGCCTTGGAGCCGATCGATGCGAGAAGCGTTCGTGTCACGTTGACGACCGGCGAGGAGATCACGCTGCATGCTTCATCTACGGACATCGGGCGGGCCATGCGGGGCTTGATAGTCGAGGTCCCGGGCGCCGAGACAATCGAGGTGAGATGGCGAGATCTTGAGCGGGTGGACTTCACGGAGGCTCCGACCTCTGCGGCACCACCCGTTGCAGAACGCCTGTACGGTAGGGTCGAGACGCGGAGTGAGCTGAGTCTGACCGGCTTCGTGTCTTGGGACCTGGACGAGATTCTGGGAACCGACATGCTCGATGGACGAGAAGATGGCGTGGACTACGAAATTCCGTTTGCCGAGGTCCTCAGGATTGAGTGGGAATCCGACCGGTCTGCCAGGGTATTTCTGCGCAGCGGTGTCGAGCTCGAATTGCGTGGTACGAATGATGTGAATCGTGACAATCGCGGCATTGAAGTAGCCGACCCGGGCTTTGGTCGTGCGATCGTTTCGTGGGATGAGTTCAAGTCGGTCGACTTCGACATCCCGCCAGAGCATCCGGTGCGCCCCTCGTTCGATGCAGGGAGCCCGCTGTTGGGTACAGTTTCAGCAGTCGATGGTCGTGTGATCGAGGGTGAGATTCGATGGGGTAACGACAAAGCTCAACTCTGGGAGTTCATGAGTGGAGGGCACCGCGATGTGGACTTCACCATCGAGTTTGGTGCGATCTCGAGCATACACAGGGTCGAAGATGATCGAGTCGCAGTCGTGCTCCGGGACGGACGCAGATTCGAGCTCGAGGACACGCCAGATGTACACGCCCGGCACCGAGGGGTATTTGTGAAGCCCGAGGGTCGTCCACGTAGACTGGTGCGCTGGCAGGACTTCGATCGAGTGGTGTTCTCCCGATGAAGCGCTCTACGACTCGGGGCCCTCGACCTGACATGGATAGTGTCACCTGCACCCTCATGCTGGCACTGACGCTCATGGTCTTGCCGGGGGCACTCGTCGCCCAGTCGGGCGTGGATGGCAGCGTGGCGCCGGAGTCGAGCTATCGCGATGCCACCGCCCGGCGCCTCCACGAGTCCGCGATGGAGGCCCGGGAGCGGTTCGATGAGTCCGTGCTGAGCTACACCGCAGTCGTGAGGCAACGGATCAGTGCGTCGTTACGGATGCCACTCAAGGACCGCACCCTGTATCGCTCGGAGGCCGCACACCGGCTGTGGTGGAAGCGCGACGGTGAGAACCTCGTTCAGGTTCTTGCGTTCCGTGAACAGACCCCCGCGGGGGTCGACATGGAGGACATCGAGCTGGATCGGTTCGACAGCTCATTCGACCCGATGAATGACAAGCTCTTTTTTGGGCTTGCCGAGAACGACGAGGATGAGGGGGGACCCGACGAGGACGATTTCTGGTTTGAGCATCCGCTGTATCGCGACTGGGTCGACTCGTACTGGTTCAGTGCGGGCGATACGATCTCGATCAGTCTTCCGGATGGGAGACAGGTCCGTTCCATAGAACTACAGGTGGTGCCGCGGCAGGCCGATGTGCATCGCATGACAGGCTCCCTGTGGATCGAGCCCGAGGAAGGGCATCTGACACGGGCCGTCTACCGGCTATCCGACCAGTTCGATGCGTTCCGCGATATCGCGGACCTCCAGGAAGAGGAGGATGAGGGACTTCGGAGAATCCCCGGAATGCTCAAGCCGTGGACGTTCGACCTGAAGATGATTGCGGTCGACTATGGCTTGTGGGACTTCGAGGTGTGGATGCCCCGGTCTATGCGCATGGACGGCCTGGCCGGCGCGGGCATCATCAAGTTTCCAGTGACCATGGACTACTCCTACGGGGTCGAGGACGTCTCGACCGAACGCAGCATGGCCGCCGGCGATGCGGACAACCTTCCGGAGATGCACTTCGAGAAGCGCAGCGAGGCGATGGCATATCTCAACCAGCTCGCGTTTGGAGAGGACGTCGATTACGAGATGCGGCGCGGAGCAGGTGGGTATGATGGACGGGCCCATATCATGGTGCCGACCGATCGAGCGTTTCTTGGTTCGAGCCCCGAGTTGCCGCCACCGATCTGGGAGGAGGCTGCTGGCTTCACCTCCGAGGTCGAGCTCCGACAGATGTTCGATGATCTGGCGGATCTTCCTGGGGCTCCGACGGCTGATGTGCCCGTTACGCTGCGGTGGGGCCTTCAGAGGCCTGATCTCTCCAGGTTCAACCGTGTGGAAGGACTCTCGTTGGGGATTCGCGGACAGATCCGGCCGACGACGGTGATGGGGCCGCTGTCCCTGACAGGAACCGCCAGGATCGGACTGGGTGATCTGGAGCCCAACCTCCGGGCGGACATGACCCATGAAGGATTGCGTCGTCGGATCTCCCTGTCGGGGTACAGCGAGCTTGCCGCGATCGACGCCGGCGCCAGGCACCTCGGACTCGGAAACTCTCTGCTGGCGGCATTGTTCGGGCGAGACGACGGCGACTATTTTTACCGTTCTGGAGCATCGCTGGAGTGGTTGCCGCCCTCTGCAGCACGCCGGACATACCGGGTTCGGACGTACGCCGAATACCAGCGTCCCGCATCGGTCGCTACCGAGTTCGCAGTCTTCCAGTTCTGGAAAGAGGGTTGGGCCTACCGGCCGAACATTGCAGCTGACGAGGGCTGGGAGTACGGCGCCGTACTCGATGTGAACCCCTGGTGGGGCTCGGACCCTCTCCTGACTCAGGGCGGATTCGATCTGATGGTGCAGGGCGGCACCGGTATGGCCGACTATGCGCGGGCTTCTCTGACCGGTCGAATTGTCGTCCCGTTTCCGTCTGCGTTGCGCGTGGCGGTGGAGGCTGGAGGAGGAACATCGTGGGGTGATCCCACTGTTCAGCGGCTCTGGTTCGTGGGAGGATCCCGTACGCTACGGGGGTATGGGCCGAGGATCGCCGGCGGTGCGGATTACACTCGGGGACGAATCGAGATTGCCAGAACCTTCGTGTGGGGCGCACTATCGCTGTTCTCCGACTATGGCTGGGCAGGCACTTGGGACGGATTCGAGGTTTCGAATGGATACACATCGGCAGGGGTCGGGCTCTCGATCCTCGACGGTCTGATTCGTATGGACGCCGCTCAGGGACTCAAGGACCCGATGGGCTTCCGATTCGAATTCTATCTCGACGGAATCCTTTGACTGAGGGCCCACGTGGCAATCGGCGCGACGCACCACCGCGGAGAGTCAGTCTGTCGGGCGGCTCACTGGCGAGATCGCTCAGGGTCACGGTCTTGATAGCATGCGCATGCGTGGCATCCGTGAGCGTGCCGGAGCGCCTCTCGGGCCAGAGGACCAGGGTCGAAGCGCCAGCCGACGCGTCACGTATCGAGCTGGGTGACACGATCCGTGTGCAGCTCTCTCGTGCACAACCTGTGGAAGCAGTATTCCGCGGCTGGGAGGCCGACGTGATGCTCCTCCAGGTGAACGGTGTGGAGCAGACGTGGCCGGTGTCCGTGTTCGATATGACGTGGCTCGAGGTGCATACCGAACGAACCCGTCGCGAAGGTCTTCGTCACTACGCGATCCTGGGCGCTGCGACAGGTCTGTTCGTCGGAGCGGGGGTTGGGCTGGGCCTGCACGCCATTGGGATCACCAATGATCCGGACGGTCCCGCGGAGCAGATCATCGCGAATACGCTTCAAGGGGCAGGATTAGGTACGGTCACTGGTTTCCTTGTGGGAGGATACCTCGGTGGCCGGCATCCCGGGGCAGGCTGGATATCCCTCGCGCTGCCGGCTCCGGGTCGCTGACGGATCGAACGGCCGGACCCGCTCCTCCGTAGGAATCTGGCGACCGGTTATGAAATCTGGTCGGTCCGCCATCCGCTCCAACATGCTTCGCACCATTGGGCACTAAACAGCGTTTCCAGTCCTGGGCCAGGGATCCGTTGATCTGAATATCCCCTGTGTTTACAGTGTTAACATGACGGATCAACGAGAACGCATCCTCGGGTGCGCGTGCGACCTCTACTTGCATGGCGGTCTCGACGGCTTTTCGATGCGCAAGCTGGCGCGGGAAGTCGGGATCACGGCGCCGGCGATTTACAGGCATTATGACGGGCGGGAGGAAGTCCTCTCCGATGTTCTGCGTGAGGCCCACCGTACGTTTGCCCGCTACCTCTATGCAGCATTGGGTGAACCCACGGCACTCGAACGGTTCTCGGGAGCGGGCGAAGGCTACCTGAACTTCGTGATCGAGCATCCGCGCTGGTATGGGATCATGCACATGGCTCCCGAACAGCTCGGTATGGACGTGTTGCCCAGCGATATCGAAGCGATGCAGTCGGCGATTCACCAGTTCTGGATCGATCGGGTCCGTGAATGCATGCAGTCGGGCATACTGAAGGACGGTGATCCCGAGATGGCCTCGATCACGATGTGGGCGCACGCGCACGGCATGGTGCAGCTCTTTCACGAAGGCTGTCTGCCGGTGACCGAAGAGGAATTCCGGATGCTGTTCAAGGCTTCCGGGGCCCGATTGATGGCAGGGGTCGCAACCGAGGAGTTCGCTAAAGACCTCGAGGGCATGGTGCCCGAAGAGGTGGACATCGGAATGAAGACGGGATGAACATGAAATCTGGCCGCTTCGGGCGGCTCATTGTGTGGAGCACACTCGCAGTCGGCCCGCTCCTGGTCACCGTTCCCGCGACGGTGTCGGGGCAGCAGACCGAGATGGTGGGGCTGACCACACTGGTGCGCTCCGCACTCGACACCAACAACCAGCTCGTAGCGGCGCGTGAAGCGTTCAACACGGCGACTGAGCAGGTGTCTGAGGCCTGGAGTAGCGTCATGCCGTCCGTGGACCTGAACGCCTCGTACCAGCGTAACCTGGCCGTCCCGGTGAACTTCCTGCCGGCGGTGATCTTCGATCCCACGGCCGGTGAAGACGACTACCTCCCGGTGCAGTTCGGCGCCGACAACCAGTGGAATTCTACGATCTCGGTGGAGCAGCCAATCTTTCGTCCGAGTGTGATTGTTGCGCTTGGGGCTGCTCAGCGCTTCGTGAATCTCCAGGTCGAGTCGGTTCGCGGGCAGGAGCAGTCCGTCGTCACGCAGGTGCGGAACGCCTACTACCAGGTTCTGCTGGCTCAGGAGCAGGCACGTCTGACGGACAATTCCGTACGGCGGGTTCGCGAAGCTCTAGAGGAGACCAGGGCTCTGAATAGGGGCGGCCTCGCCGACGACTACTCGGTTCTTCGACTGGAAGTCGAGCTTGCGAACCTCGAGCCGAACCTCCGACGGGCGACCAACGCCGTGCGTCAGACACGTCGCAACCTGGCAATCCTGGTGAACTACCCCGACCACGAAGCGCTCACGGTCGAGGGCTCACTTGCCGGAATGAACCTGAACGACCTCGCCGCGAACACTCCGGAGAATCGCGCGATTCTCCAGTTCTATGGAGCCGAACTCGATGGCCTGGAGGGAGTCGAGGCTGCCCTGGAGACCGGGTTGAGTCAGGCCATGGAATCACGCTCGGATCTGCGCCAGCTCGCGCTCACCGAGGAACTCCGACATACCGAGATGCGTCTCGAGCAGGCTGCTTATCTGCCGGAGATCACGGTCTTCGGCAACTACATCGTCAGTGCACAAAACAATGGATCGCCGAGCTTCTTCGGACGAGGCGACGGCCAGAGCGCGACGTCCCGAGCACTGGGGTTGCGTGTTAGTCTCCCCATTTTTCAGGGCTTCCGCCGGGACGCCAGAATCGATCAGAAGCGAGCCTCGCTGCGGGAAGCCCGAGCCAATTCCAGACAGGGTACTCAGGCGGCCGAGAGCCAGGTCCGTACAATCATGGACGGGATCGAGGAGGCCTTTCTGCGCGCCATTGGCCAGGAACTCGCAGTCCGACAGGCTCAGCGTGGTTTCGAGATCGCCAGCGCTCAGTACTCCGAGGGTTTGAGCAGTCAGCTCGAACTCACAGACGCTGAAGTCGCTCTTCGTCAGAGTGAATTCAACTACGCCCAGGCCGTCTATGATTTCCTGGTCGCCCGCGCCCAGTTCGACGAGGCGACGGGGCAGGTGCCCCTGGTGGACGTTCAGCTCGAACAGCGGGGGCAGCAGTGATGAACAACAAGACGACACATTCGGGGATGAACAGGACGATGTTCGATCGATGGATGGTGGGGAGGGGCGTGGCCACGTTTGGCGCACTTGCGATGCTGGCGGCGTGCGGACTGGCTCAGGCCGACAGTACAGAGGACGTCCCGGCGAGTGAAGAGTTCGTGCGGGTCATCAACGTCGAGGTATCAGCGATTCAGACGGAAACCTTTGTCGAAGAGATCCGGCTCACCTCCGTGGCGATGGCGAGTCAGGATGTGATGATCGAGGCCGAGGAGAGCGGTCGAATCCTCGAGCTGTACGCAGATCGTGGAGATCGGGTTCAGCGCGGGGCCGCGATCGTCAAGATCGACGACGCGATTCTGCGGGCTCAGGTCGACCAGTCCCGGGCTGCAGCCGAGTTGGCGGCTCAGACGTGGGACCGTCGCAAGCGCCTTTTCGAAGAAGATCAGGTTGGCTCTGAGATCGCGTACCTGGAAGCGCGGGCGATGGCCGAGCAAACGGCGGCGACGCTCGTGAGTCTGGAAGAACGGCTCTCGCGCACGGTTGTTCGAGCACCGTTCTCAGGCATTCTCGACGAACGACACGTCGACGTGGGGACGATGGTCGGTCCGGGCAAGACGGTTGGCCGCATCGTCGACCTTGATCCAATCAAGGTCTTCGCCGGTGTGCCCGAGCGTTATGCTCGGGACGTGAATGTTGGAGCCGAGGCACTCCTTCGCTTCGAGGCCATTGGGGACGAGGTCTACACGTCGTGGATTCGCTACGTGGGTGCGACGATCAATCCGCGCAGTCGGACGTTCCCCATCGAGGTCGAGCTTTCGAACGCCGACGGCGCGATCAAGCCGGAGATGGTC
>Ga0055584_100005642_pt1 | contig 12264 bp, 10 predicted proteins | sample OSDHelmetaG_FD_58716 | JGI IMG/M metagenome (GOLD analysis project Ga0055584, IMG submission 58716) | Pelagic marine sediment microbial communities from the LTER site Helgoland, North Sea, for post-phytoplankton bloom and carbon turnover... | ecosystem: Environmental > Aquatic > Marine >... | reverse complement strand
TATTGAGTTAGTTGGTGTAACACTATTAGTTGGTGTAATACTATTAGTTGGTGTAACTGAATTAGTAGGAGTTACTGAATTAGTAGGAGTTACTGATGTGGTTGGAGTTACTGAGTTAGTCGGCGTTACACTGTTAGTTGGAGTAACTGAATTAGTAGGAGTTACTGAATTAGTAGGAGTTACTGAATTAGTTGGTGTTACTGAGTTACTTGGTGTGGGACAAGGTTCTTCTGATTCACAGTTTGTACATCCATTATACATTTCTGTTACAGTAAAGTTAACAGTATTTGTTGTTGGACTAAGTGCTGTTATATACCAACACTCACCATTATATATTACAACACTGGCCAATTCTGGGTCGTTATTTGTTGTTGGTGTACCAACTTGTCCAAAATCCCAAACTTGTGTTGTACCGATGTTTAGTGGTCTATCGTCACAACAACTTTTTGCCTTTACATTATTATATTTTATAGGTACGTAACTTGTTGATGGTGTTACACTAACAGTTGGCGTTACACTAACAGTTGGTGTGGGTGTTACTGAGCATGGAAGTGTTGTCTGACAATCGTCACAGTCACCAAGAGTAATAGAGTTGATTAATGGATTTCCCGGTAGATTAACTCCTACAGCAATACCACTAACATAACATTGACCTAAATAAGTAAAGTAAAATGAATTATTAGTGTAAACACCTAAATCTATGTTAAAATTTTCTATGGTATCAGTACAACAATTTCTGGCTTCTATTGTTACATAATTAGTTGTTGGTGTTAATGTTGGTGTCACACTTATCGTTACTGATATTGTTGGCGTTACAGATATAGTTGGTGTTACTGAATTGGTTGGTGTAACTGAATTGGTTGGTGTAACTGAATTGGTTGGTGTGGGTGTTGGTGTGCAGAGTGATACATCGTTGGTTTCTTGACATGTTAAACAATCATTATATACGTCTTCATCGGGGATAATTATATTTGTCAGTAATGCTTGCTGGGTAAAAAACTCATAACATTCGTTCTCATAAAAAACAGAAGTTCCACTACCGACAGATAAAGAAGAATTTATTTTGAATAGTATATTATCTCCACCACAACAAGGTCTAAAAACATAGGTCGTATAATTTGGTGATGCTGTTGGTGTAACTGAGTTAGTAGGAGTTATTGAGTTAGTTGGTGTAACTGAACTAGTTGGTGTTATTGAATTGGTGGGAGTGATTGAATTGGTGGGAGTGATTGAATTGGTGGGAGTTACTGAATTGGTGGGTGTGGGTGTGGGTGTACATGCGGCGCCAGAATTATTTGTTTGGCAAGTTGTACAGTCATCGTAAAGGAAAGTAACATAAGGGAATGATGAGTCAGGGTCCGGAAGCGGATTACTTATTAATACATAACACTCACCATCCGTAGAATTATAATAACTATCACCGTTTTGTGGATTAAGTCCTGAGGCGATATTAGCAAATGTAGTACCACCACCACAACACGGTTGTACAACCCATCTAACAAATGTGGTACTACTTGTTGGTGTTGGTGTAACTGAATTAGTTGGTGTTGTTGAATTGGTGGGAGTGATTGAATTGGTGGGAGTGATTGAATTGGTAGGAGTGATTGAATTGGTAGGAGTGATTGAATTGGTAGGAGTGATTGAATTGGTAGGAGTTACTGAGTTGGTTGAAGTAGTAGTGTTGGTCGGTGTAGGTGTAGGTGTGAGTGATGGACATGGATGTTCTGATGTACAGTCACTACAGTCCGTATCACCATCATAAAAATCACCATATAATCCCTCGTAGTCAAAAGAAATTGCGGTAACAGTTTTAAACTTTACGCAAACACCGAAGAAGTCCGAATAAAAACTATCACCAATATTAACGGTAAAATTTGAGGGTATATTAAATACCGTACTAATTAAGGTACTGTTAGTACAACAATTAATGGGTTCTATAAAATAACTATTGTATGTTACAGTTGGTGTGATACAGTCTCCTTTGTCACAAGCCCCATATATTATTCCGTCCCAAGTAAAATCAACGGTTGTAGTACATGGTGTGGTACTATTACATCTATAACAACTACCAGAATCTGAGATTAAGTCTCCTAAACTAGGTTGATAAAGACCCATTTCAACGCAAGCAAAAGTAGAAGTACTAAAACAACTATTATTAACTAACGAAAAACTATACGTAGCCATCTAATTTTTTCTTATTATATAAATAATCAAAAATCAGTTTTTTGAATTTATTGTTAAAATAAATTCAACTTTCTTTTCTTATTTTTTTATCATAGTGGTCAAACCTATCATGCTCTGTTGGTGTTAGTAGTAATATTGCAGGATTAATCTCTTTTTCAACCGTCTTTTGGAATATATAAGACATCCATGTTTGTTCGTATGGTCTATCCCATTTTTCAGTTAAAAACATTTTTTTATTACCGTATTTTGATACTACTTGAGGCCAATTAGAGTAGTATATTTCACCGTCTGCATACGCGAGTCCATTATGACTACCTATTTTATTAAATTTTGTTTTAGGTGCATTACTATCAAAACCCTGTACAGGTAAGTTTGGTTTTTCAGGCCAATGTTTTTCTCTAAAGTTCTGTGGCACATTATACCACGCCCACTGTATAATATTATCACCAAAGAATTCAGTGAAAGAAAGTTTTAAAAAGTCAAAATTTCTTTTTTTGATTATATTTAAAGAATTTTTATATAGGTTTTTACTGTATCTATTAAACCCATTTTTACAAACTTCACCTTCTTTAGGGTAGAAAAACATATCATCTTCAAAAAAGAAATAATAATCTAAATTATTTTCTTCCGCATGTTCAGCAATGTATTGTCTACCACCACATATACCTAAATTTTCTTCAAACCTAAGTTCAATAAATCCATATTCTTCACACAACTCTTTATATCTACTGTCAGTACTTTTATCTGTTGAATTATTCAATAAAAACTTTTTTGGTTTATTGACAAAATCTGAATCATAAGCATAAAAAGAGTCTATTAATGTTTCGAACTGTTTTGGACTATTAAATGTAATAACATATAGACCGACATTATTAACGTTTAAATTATTTTCATTTATGACAAATTTACTTTCAGTTTTAGCTACGTGTTTATCATTTTTTAAATCCTCAAAAAATTTGTTTATAAGTCCGTTAGGGTTTATTTCAAAATATTGATAGTTTGAAGCGTACCTATAAGCCAAAATTGTAAATAATGATTCTTCAGTGCCCATATATCCACTGTTTAGTGTACTACTCATTAAGTTATAATACTCATGGTTAAAATTGGGTATCTCATCTACAGGTCCACCAAAAAATCCTCCTCTACATACTTTATTGACCTTTGAGCCTGATATATCACATAGTCTCTTGTAATCAAACCCGTGTATTTCAGCTTCAGCATCGTAGGGAAATGCGACAAAACTTATTTTATTTATATTATTTAGTTTATCTAATACTTTATCATGAGTAAAATAACCTGGATGTACTGTATTAGTAATTCCTGCATCTAACCAAAACATATGTGTAGAATCAAAAATATCTAATATTCTAGCGTCATTTAAAAGAAAAGGTTTAGACATTACCAACGGGTTGTACATATCTAACTTACTTTGTGTAGATTCTTTTAACCATCCTGCTTGGTTAATCCATTTTTCATTTTTTCTTATTTTTTGTATTTTATCATAAAATCCGTTCTTGAACCATTCTTGGTCCCTATGGACAAATAAAGTGTTTTCTTTATTTCTTTTTTTAAAAACAACCTCTTCGAGTTCTTTATCACCAAAAACTATAAGATTATTAGGTAAATCTAAAATTTGATTAAATTTTTCTATATAGTGTTCATAACTTCTAGACCAACCCTGAGTTAATTCATCCCTTTTTATATTCCATAAACCGGTAACTATAGTAACACCACTATTATTTTTAGTTTCTTCCTTAATAATTTTGTTTTTATTACCACCAACTACATGATAACCTAATTGATTACAAGCAGTTTCAACATCGTATTCAATATTCTTTTGTTTAAAAAAATCTTTTATCGCGGCATCAACACCAGGTAAATCAGGTCTTCTATAATCATGAAACATTATGACACCTCCTTCTGACATTCTATCATATATTTTAATTAAACTGTCATATATAGAATCATAAAAGTCACCATCTAAAAACGCAAAACATATTTTTTCAGGTAAGTCTTCATCTTTTATATCTTTAAACCATCCTTTTACTACTTTTGGTGGTTTTAATCCATTATTGATAAAGTTATTTTTAAGTACTTCTTCTGTTGTTTTTAGTGTTCCTGCTCTCCATCCAGTATTTTTTTCATATTGACTCAGTGGTGGTAAACCTTCAAAAGAATCATAAACAACTAATTCTTTATCTGAATTATATAGGTCCAACAACTTTCTTTTATATTTTGATGACTCACCAACATAACACCCTAACTCAACAACATCTCCCTCGATATTATTTTCTATAACATATTCTAGTTTAGTAATTATATTTAAAATTTGCTCATGATTAATTACACTACCATCAACTTGAACGTTATGGAAATGATAAGTTTGCTCTAATTTTGTTTGCATTTTTTTTATTAGTTTTATATTTTATATTTTAGACTACATTCAGTACATCGTTTAACATATTAAAATCTTCAAAATATCTATTCTTAAAGTTTAAAAGTTTTGGTAACATGTCATTATAAAGTTTATCACTGTTCTCATGTATTTTTTGTATTTGACTTACAACCTCATCTATGTTATTTATATTTTTTATTTGTATAAAACAATCTTCCGGTATTATCTGTTTTATGTTTTTACACCCAAAATATATCGGGATAGTGTTAGTAAGTATACAATCAAAAAACTTTTCACTTACGTAGTTATTCTCGTGTGAATTTTCAATACAGATTGAAAATTTATAGTCTACGATTCCGTCTTTTTTTTCTTTAGGGTTTCCTTTTAAACACTCTTCACCTTTTCCCCATCCATAGTAATCAATGTAAGGTATTCTATCTATTAAATTTTTTATTAAAGAATATCTCTCTTTATATAGACAACCCTTTGGTCCGAAATTACCGTCAAAACCTAAATTTGAAACTACAGATGATATGTTTTTTGTTTTGGGAAATCTGTTTGAGACTAAACTATTGTATGTCCAAAAATCATGTCCCTCGGTCCATGGTCCTCTTCCACCGTAAAACATTTTAGCAGGACTTTCTATAAATGTGTTTTCATTTATTACATAATTACCCCTATCAAATCCAAAAATATTTATTTCTGTATGATTATCAAAATTTTTCTGATGTGTTCCAACCCATGTGGGTTCATGAAAAAAAATACACGACTTAGCACCCTCTTTTGTGGTTTCAGTAATATAATTATTATAAACTATAACGTCGTAGCTATCATCATAAACAAAACTTATTTTATCTTTAATTTTATCAGTCAAAAATTGTTCTTTGACCCTTTTTGTTATAGATTTAGTGTCTTCCCAGTTACAAACAAATTTTACTTTTAACATATTAAATTAACTTAAAAATATTTTATTAAACTTATCCATAATAATTTCAGGTGAGTAATTTAAATATGGTGTGTTGTAGTCATCAAATTTTATATATTTTTTAAAATTATTTAATATATCATACAACTCTTCATAGTTATTGTAATATATTCCCCTATCTCCTAGTATCTCAATGTGATTTCTTTCTACACTACCATAGTATGTTATTACTGGTTTATTTTCCATCGCAAATTCACCACATGATAATCCAAACGTTTCACCTCCACTCCTTGCATGTATCATAGCATCACATGCGTTAATAAAAGCAGATTTTTCTTCTAAAATCCATGAACCAGGTAAATGTATTATATTTTTATTTTTTTCTGTAAATTCATTAATATTCATAAATAAAAATACAATATCATCCCTTTGTTCAGTAATGTCTTTTATTACATGGTGTACGGAATTTATGTTGAATTCTGTTTTACCTCCATAACATCCAAAAACAATTTTATTTTTAGGTATTCCTAATCTTTCTCTTAGGTCATATAATGGTTTTGGTAATTTTTCAATCATGTGGGGTACAGAATGTGTTTCAGGATTATATCCTTGATTTTTAGCTAACCAGTCAGAAACGTAAGCATATCTATGCCCATGTGGGTCGTTTCTACAAAAAACCGCATGTACCAATGTTTTTATATTTTTAAGGACAATACCATCGGTTTGCCGACCTTCTTTAATTGCATAAAAATAATCAGCTCCAATTGACTCCGCATATTTTTCAGTCGCGTCTTGTCTGAACCATGCAAAATTACATTCAAATCTTTTTTCAAATTTTTCTTTAGCTAAATTAACTCTGTCATCTGGTTTTGCCATTATAATACTTTTATTACCTAGTATCCTCTCGTTATAGTCCGCATAGTTATAAAGAGCAACACTCGTACCCCTCAAAGATAAATTATTATCATAAAATATTATTTTTTTATTCATTTTTTATATTTACATTTATGTGTTTATATCTTTCTTCATCATCTACTTTTAGTTTAACATATACGTCATCTAATCTATTAGGACCTATATTAGTTATTGGCCAATATATTTTTTCACTATTAGACAAAAGACAAACCCAAAACGAAAATGTTCCTTGAGCTGCTATTATTGTTTTTTTGCTTGTGTTGAATTTAAATAATTCTAAAATGGGTAAGTCTATAAGAATTGGATTGTATTTACTTATTTTATTAAGTAATGTTTCGTGTCTTTCTTTATGGTCATAACTAACATATAAATTATCAAATTCTAAGTTTCGTAAAATATTTTCGTAGTATTCATCCGGTAGTTTAAAGGTGTGGTCAATTCTACTATCTCTCAACATTATTAATACATCATTTTTACCGTCTTGTTCGGATATTAGACTTCCGTACCATTTTTTTATTTGGTCTTTATGATTTTTAATTAATTCATATCTAAGGTGATACCCTCCAATGTTTACACGTTTATTTTTACATTTTTCAATAATTTCTTGAATATCATTAGATAGTGAAAATCCATCATTAATCCATATTTCATTATTTTTTATTTCAATTCCATTAATACCACCAAAAGGAAAATTTATCACATCATTTTTTCTTTGTATTAGTGAGTTTTTAGGTACTTCCATTTTATAACCTAATGTTTCCGCAATTATCCTACTAAAAGCATACGTAAATAATTTATTACCTAAATTTCTATTATACCCTTGGAATTCTTTAGATATTCTTATCATTTTAGATTTTGTTTCCGTTAAACTGAAGACCCAATTTTCCGTTCCAGTAACCCGAATTTAAATTTATTGTTTTATGATATCCTGCATATCTAGCAGCTATACCAATTTCAAACCCATCTCCCCACGAACAACTTGAACAATTTTTACCCTGTAGGTGATAATCCATTTCTTCCCATTTTTGTTGAAATTTTTTTATTTTTATAGGGTCGTTTTTAAGTATTAAAAAATGTTCGCTAGGTAGTAATGACTCCATAATGTCATCTTCCATTGAATATTTAGTTAAAATATCATGGTTGATTATCTTATGTTTAAATAAGCATCTTTTTTCTTTTTTTAACTCTTGTACTTCATTCAATAGTTTACAGCTTAGTCTATCTGCCCCAAAATCAAAGTTTTTCATTGTGGTTATAAAAAAATCTTCAGATTCTTCGGACCATGATAACATTTTTATATCACAATCTAAGTAAACTATAAAATCATATTTTTCGTCTATATTTTTAAAAGCATGATGTTTTAAATTGTAATTAAATTCAGGACCATGCGTTAATTTAATGTTTTTTATTATATTATCTCTTACTGTACATCTATTTGATTTTATATCTGAAAAAAAATCAACTTGATTAGTAGAAATTAATACATCATGATTTGTTTTACTTATTATCTCTTTTGCTAAATTTTTAGCAGATATTAGATAATTATCATTTTTTACTTTTATAGATGTTAAGGTAAAAAGTATTTTCATTTTTTTTTCATTTTTTACAGATTACCAACTATCCTTTCACACCAACCCTTAGAGGTTGAATATGGCCAAACCACCCAGTATTCTAGTTTATGTGCCGTTTGAAATTCTCTCCATAGTTTACAATACCCACTTGGGTCTTTTAACATTCTATTTATTTCATTTTTGTCAGCATCTAATCTAACAATAGTATTATCGTCTTTATCATGGAAAGCCACTACCCAATACTCATAATCTTTTTCAGGTACTTGATTAAATCCTATATCAATACAATGTTTAAATATTGAAGCAAAACTATCTTTCCATTCCTCTTCACTATTAAAACTACTTATCGGAGGGTTAGGTGGGTAGTGTTTATCAAGTGTGTATTGTTGTATTGCTCTTCTTTCAAATAAAATTCCAGCATATTCTTCGTATTCCCTTAATGTTCTAACGTTACCAAACCCATATGGACCATCGTGACCTACTTGTTCTTCTCCGTCCATACCAAATAATTTTCTATTAGTTAAATGTGATTTAGCATTTTTTTCACTCCACGTTCTATCGTCATCCCATACTTTGGTTCTGTACCTTCTAGTGTACTCGTGCCAAATTAAAGGTTTGTGTGGATGAAACATATCATATCCCCATGTATACGCTCTAGCCGCTATCGAAATTTCTTCTCCGTGAAATAAATAATCTGGATTATGTTGTACCTCAGTACTAAACTCTCCTAAAGTAAAACAGTAATGAGCTGAATAAAATCTAGCAGGTACAGGTAAGGTCAATTCCCTCCAATTTGGTATTGCGTCTGGTAAAAAGAATACCGCTCCTTCAGGTATAAATCTATCAAACAACATCCTCCATGGGTCTTTAGCCCTTAATTTTGGGTCATCATCAGGGTCAAATGATGAAACATACGCAGTTAACAACGGTTTCTTATAACCCTCTTTTTGTAGGTCTGTAACCATTTTTATCATTTCAATATCCCAATCTTTTTCAAATCTCATATGTGAGTCGATTTGTAGGGTATATTTTTCACCATCATATAATTGTTGTATTGCGTGTCTTGCCCAACATACTCCTTTAGTTTCGTTATAAAGTACGTCTATTATTTTAAATCTTTTATCATCCCTCCATTTTTCAACATCCTCAAAAGTATCTTCAGGATGATATTGTCTACATATACCGACTACTAAATTTTCAGGATATTTTGCATTATCCATCATACTTTGTAGTGTATTTTTTAAATCAGAATCTCTATAAGATGCTATCTGAACAAATATTTTATTGTTTTTCATATTTTTTTATTCTAAAACTCCTTCCATTCTGTTTACCCATCCTTCTTTTTTAGAGTGTGGCCAAACAATCCATTTATGTGGTCTTGTTACAGTATTAAAACTTCTCCACAGACGACAGAACCTGTCAGGGTCTGTCATCATTCTTTTTATTTCATCAGGATTTGCATCTTCCCGATGTATTTCATTACCTTTATCATCTTCAAAAGCAACTGCCCAAACATCATAATCATCGTGAGGTACACTATCAAAATATATGTCAATACAATGTTTAAATGGTGAAGAAAATGCATTTTGGTATTCTTCTTCAGTTTTAAATGTTGGTACTGGTAGATTTTTCTTATCGAGTGTGTGTTGTAACACACCTCTTTTACTAAAAGATATACCAGCATATCTTTCGTAATCATCTAAAGTTCTTTCGGTCCCCAAACCATACTTACCAAATTCATCAGGATTATATATTTCACTATCCATACTAAGTAATTTGCGGTTTCTTGAGTGTGAGATTTTGTTTATCTCTCCCCACCCTCCGTGGTCATCCCAATGTTTTTTTAAACCTCTACGCGTGTAGTAATGCCATAAAAATATTTTATGTGGATGTAATAAATCATATCCATGAGTAAATGCTCTAACAGCAATAGATATTTCTTCTCCGTGAAAATAGTATTCAGGGTCGTGTTGTACTTCTTTTGCAAACTCGCCCTTAGCAAAAGCGAAATGTGCCGAATAAAATCTAGCGGGTATCGGTTCAGTTCTTTCGTCCGCATCATCAATTGTAGAAGGTAAAAAATGTACATTACCGTCAGGACTAAACCTATCAAAGTCCATCCTCCATGGTTTTTTTAATCTTTGTTCAGGGTCGTTATCAGGTTCAAATGAAGGTGCATAACTTGTTATCAGTGGTTTTTTGTGACCTTTTTTTACTAATCTTTTATGTTCTTTTTTTAACTCATAATCCCAATTTTTAATAAATCTAGTGTGTGAATCAATTTGTAGGGTATACGTCTCTCCACTATATAGTTGTTGTAATAGATTTCTAGCCCAACACGCTCCCATACTGTCTTCATGTGGTATATTTAGTATCCTAAACCTATCATCATCCATATATTCTAACAAGTCATCCCACTCATCTTCTTTAGAATGTTGCCATGCAATTCCAAACCTAAGGTTTTTTGGAGTTTTTGCATTTTTTAAAATGTCTTTTAATGTATTTAATAAATCAGGGTCTCTATAAGACGCTATTTGTACAAAAATTGTCTCTGTTTTACGTGCCATAATTCTTTTTTTAAAAAAAATGATATAATTATGGAAATTGTAAAGTTATTTATGGTTCTTAATAATATTTATTATTATATGAAACTAATAAATACCATACATAAACTAATAAACGAAGCGGAAGATAACTTATACAACGCTTCGTTGGATAGTAATAATTTAGAGGAAATACAAGAACTAGAATCTAAACTGGAAGAGTCTTTTAAATTATTGTCTATTTATAAAGATTTATTTTAATTTAAATCTCTCGTCGGGTGTACTAACTCCTTTTTTGTTTACGACATCCGAGCAAACGTCATTAGCGTAATTTATTGAGTCTTCAACTGATTTAGTTAAAAGATATTTTAATGTAAATGCTGATATGAATGTGTCTCCCGCACCACTAACATCAATCGTTTGTTGTGGGTTTTTGCTTTCATAATTTTTACCGTTATACTCAGCACCATCTTTACCTTTTGTAATTATAAACTTTGACGGGTGTGCGTCACATAAATTTTTATTACTTTTATATTCAATATTATTTAACTTAATAAAATCAATATTTTCTATAACATCTGTAGTTAGTACTCTTTTACTATCTAAGAGTGTTAACTTTGAAATCTCAGATATATTTTGTATAATATAATCAGATAAGTATCCTTTATCGTAATCACTTATTATTACTACATCTGATTCTGATATAGTTCTCCTTTGTTCAGGTGTTATATAATTTATACCTTCACAGGGTAACGTTTCATCATCAATTCTAATAAACATATGATTACTTTTATAATCGACATATCTAGTTTTAATTATATTGTCTTTTTGATACCAATGTAATATTTCACAATCATCATATAGTGATTCTATATTTTCAACCACATTACCCGCCATTCCTTTATTTTCAATAGTTTTTATTGGATTAAAAACGGGTACAGGTGCTTCGGGTGATAGTCTATTAACATCACCATAAATAAACCTATCAATACAAAGTTCACCTATTACTAATATTTTTTTCATGTTCTATTATTTTTGTTGATGAATAATTTTCTATTCTATTAAAATATATGATTTTTTCAAATAAATGTGAACCTATTATTTTTTTGTCTTTGTAATCGGAACCGATAACCATAATTGTCGCTCCCCACTCTTTTATTCTATCTTCCAATTCTTGGTCACTACCAAATTCTACAACACTATTAACATACTTTAATGATTCTAATAAAATTCTCCTGTCATCAAAAACATTTACAGGTCTATTCTCACCCTTTAATTGTTTAATACGTTCATCTGAATCTATACCAACTCTAACATTACCCCATCCGTTAGAGTACCTTAATAATTCAATATGTCCTCTGTGTAACACATCAAATGTACCGTTGACCCAAACTTTCATTGTTGACTATCTCCTCTCCATACTCTGTATGAGTCCGAATCAAAATGTTCGGTTGACACCTCAAACACTGTTCCGTCAGTAAGTGCTTCCAGTTGGTGTGGTTGACCAGGAAGCTGTCTTACTGAGTCACCAACCTTAAGGTGTTGTTCGTGAACTTCAGCGGTTTCTGTGTCTATCCAACGATACAAAAACTCACCCTCATCAACATACCATGTCTCATCTTTTATCATATGATAATGCATTGAGAACTTACACCCTTTTTTAAAAACTAGTAGTTTTCCACAGTATAATTCATTATTAACAAAAATTATTTCATGTCCCCATCCTTTGGG
>Ga0055584_100005641_pt1 | contig 12265 bp, 9 predicted proteins | sample OSDHelmetaG_FD_58716 | JGI IMG/M metagenome (GOLD analysis project Ga0055584, IMG submission 58716) | Pelagic marine sediment microbial communities from the LTER site Helgoland, North Sea, for post-phytoplankton bloom and carbon turnover... | ecosystem: Environmental > Aquatic > Marine >... | reverse complement strand
ACGGCGCTGAAGTCAGTGACGGAACCGGTTGGAGTAGGAACGCGGAAAGCACCGCCCTGAAGTTTTCCGTTCAGCTCAGGAATGACGAGGCCGATTGCCTTGGCAGCTCCGGTGCTGGATGGGATGATGTTTTCTGCTGCAGTCCGTGCACGGCGAAGGTCGCTGTGAGGTGCATCGAGAACGACCTGGTCTCCAGTGTAGGAGTGGATCGTGCTCATGAAACCTTTCTCCACTCCGAAAGAGTCGTTGAGAACTTTCACCATCGGCGCAAGGCAGTTGGTGGTGCAGGAAGCATTGGAAATGATGTGGTGCTCGTCTGCGTTGTAGAGATTGTCGTTGATTCCGATGCAGAAAGTCAGATCAGGCTCTTTCGCAGGAGCTGAAATGATGACCTTCCTGGCTCCGGCTTCGATGTGCTTTCCAGCACCGGCGCGGTCGACAAAGAAACCTGTCGATTCGAGAACGACGTCTACGCCCTTGCCACCCCAATCGAGATTAGCAGGGTCGCGCTCAGCTGTCGCGATGATGCGGTGGCCGTTCACTGTGATGGACTCATCGTCAAACTCGACAGTTCCGTCGAAGCGGCCTGCAGTGGAGTCGTATTTCAGCAGGTGAGAAAGTGTTTTGTTGTCAGTCAGGTCGTTGATCGCAACGACATTCTTGAGCTGTTCATCGGTCATGGCGCGCAATACGTTGCGGCCAATTCGTCCAAATCCGTTAATTCCGTAGGATGCCATAGTGGTTGTTTTAAGCGTTTCGTTCCGAACAATTGTTTAAACAAGGTGAGTGAACGGTTTCGTCACCGTCCTTTTGGAGGGAACGGCCCCACCCTATGGAGGAAAGCCAATCCGTCAAAGGAAAAGCCAATGTTGGAACTGATACATGACCCTTCCCGAGAACAAAATGGCATGGGTGGCAGACAATCAGGGCCCTCATCCCCTGCAAATTGCGGAATTCGCCAAAATTTCCTGCGAAAAAGTGAACATAAACCGATCAGTGCAGTCGTATAAATGGAAACTCTAATGGCTGAAACACCACGCCTACGAACACAAACCCTACGAATTACCTACCAAACCCCCAAGTTATCAGGATTTTAAGAAATTTTGAAAAACTTAAATTTTAGGCTTGCGGTATTAATTATAAATTTTACAGTCAAACTGTAAACTCGACCTGTCATGAAAAAGCTCATTGTCGTTGTCAACGATCTGGAGCGCTCTGGAAAATCTTCCACCGCCCGCGCTATCGCCCACCATCTCAAGGATCTTGAGATCAATCCCCTTTTTGTCACATCCAATGGAATGGACATGACAGACTCGTTTGCCGGACAGTTTTGGGATCTCGAAGATCAATTTGAAATGTCTCAACTCATTGGTGCTCTCGACCATCACGACGCCGTGATCTTCGATGTCCACACAGGCGCTGCCCGAATCTTTGGAGAGATTTGTGAAGAAGGAGAGCTTGAGAATCTTCTTGCTGAACTGGATACGGAGATGACTCTCGTCATTCCTAACAGACAGAGCGAGCGCTGCAACGAAGAGATCAGCGACATTGTAGACATTTACGCCGACGCTGCCGACTACGTCGTAGCCCACCTGCCGGGGGAAGGACACGTAGTCGAGTGGAAGAAAAGCGCCGCAGAAAAAGCAACGAAATATCTTGGTGCTTCCATGATCGAAATTCCTGCCATGAGTGACGATCTCAAAACTGCCATGGAAAATACGGAGCTTGACTTTGCTCAAGCTCTGAACAATCCATCGGCCCTGCCTCGCTTCGCCGAAGTCCAAGTCATGCAATGGCTGGAAAAGACTTCGGAAGCTCTTGCCGACGGTCGCGACTACCTCATCCCGGAAGAGATTGGTGCGGTCGCGCTCGACTACTGATGTAATTCAGGACGAGCCAAATTTACCCTTCGATACCCTCAAAAAGAAAAGGGCCATCCTTGCAAAAAGGTAGTTCTTTCTTGCGGAATGAAGAACGGCGAAATGCCCAATCCTCATCCCGCCTCCATAGTAGCGCGCATGAAATCTCAGAACGAATCCCCTCGCTCAACCGGCTCGCTTCTCGCCGCCGCCTTCTCGGTCATAGTCCTCGGTGTCGTGGTTACTCTCGCCACCTCGTGTGGTGATTCAGCCGAAGCCCAGTCAGGTGAGACCGAACCGACCAAGATCGTTTTCATTTCCGGAAAGCCAAGCCACCCATCCGGGCAGCACGAATTTCGCGCCGGAGTGATTCTTCTTTCCCGCGCTCTGCGCGACCAGAGCGGACTACCAGTCGAAGTCGTTGAAGCTCATCTCGGCTGGCCCGAGGACGAATCCATCTTGGAAGGAGCCGAGGCAGTCATCATTTACTCGGACGGAAACGCGAAGCATCCGGTGAACGGACACGAGGAAAAAATGGACGCTCTCGTCAAGAGCGGTGTGGGCATGATGTGCATGCACTACGGTGTCGAAGTCCCGAAAGGGCCTCAGGGGGAATATTTCAAACAATGGATCGGCGGGCACTACGAGTCCGGTTTTTCCACCAATCCTCACTGGACCGCGGAGGTCGAATTGAATCAAGATCACCCCATCTCGACAGGCGTCCCCGGCTTCACAGCCAACGACGAGTGGTACTACAACATCCGCTTTGCTGACCCAAAATCAGCGACCGACATTTTGACCGGAGTCCCGAGCCGCGAACGCATCAATCGCTACATTCACTGGACGCCCGCCGGAGAAAGAGGACTCGGTAAAAAACAGACGATGCTCTGGGCCGTCGAGCGTGCTGATGGAGGACGCGGAGTCGGCTTCACCGGTGGGCACTGGCATCGCAACTGGGCGAACGACGATTTCCGCCGCGTTGTCCTGAACGCAATTATTTGGACTGCAGGCATGGACGTTCCCGAAACTGGTGTGAAGAGCGAGCCTGTCACCGAGGCGCAACTCAATGAAAATCTCGACGAGAAAAAGGACATGGTCCAGGTGAAGCCGCCGACCGATACCGATCTCAATCAACCACCCGCAGAACACAAGGATTACGGGTGGCCGGGAATGCCCAAGAAGGACAAGAAGAAGTAGATTACCAAAGGAGTAGAGGCATGGGATTAGCTTCGCCGGTAATTGGGATTCTGGATTCCGGTGTTGGGGGGCTTTCGGCCTTGCGAGAGATCCGAACGGTTTTGCCGTCGGCTGCAATTCACTATGTCGGCGACTCGTCGCATTGCCCTTATGGAACAAAGTCGCCCGAAGAAATCATTGAGCGGGTTACGGAGATCGCCGATTACCTGCTCTCACAGGGGGCAGGACTTCTCGTCATAGCCTGCAACTCCGCGACGATTCATGCCGTCGGGCCTCTGAGGGCCACTTACCCGACTCCCATCGTGGGGATGGAACCCGGGGTGAAACCAGCCGCAGAACAAACTCGCAGTGGAATTGTTGGCGTGCTCGCCACGGAAGCATCGATTGCCGGTGAAAAATTTCATCAATTGGTCGACACCCATGCCGACGGAGTCCGCGTCATCACACGCCCCTGTCCGAAGTTTGTTGAATTGGTGGAAGCCGGAAAGCTGGATGGCCCCGAAGTGGACGCTGCAATTGATGAAGCCGTCGCACCGATGCTCGATGCCGGGGCCGATGCTCTCGTTCTGGGCTGCACACACTATCCTTTTCTGAGTCCTGCCATTCGAAGCCGAATCCCTGAATCCGTCTCTCTCATTGATACCGGCCCCGCCGCAGCGCGTCGTGTTGCCGAGCTACTTCCCAAGGTGTCTGATTCCTCCGAAGAAAATTCTGAAATTCATATCGAAACGACCGGCGAACTTTCCGTTTTGGAGGAATTGTTCCCGATGCTACTGCCCGGCTTCGAGGCCGAGCTTACTCAGTCTCCGCTCACTTCTGCCGAAGGGTAAAATTTTCTGTGCCACCATGAAATCCATATTCTACATCTCTGCTACTTTACTCCTTTTCTCCTGTGCTGTGTATGCGGCACCCAACATCGTACTCATCGTTGGAGACGATTGCACCTACAACGACCTGCCTCTTTACGGAGGACAGAATGCGAAGACTCCGCATCTCGATGCCATGGCAGAGCGCGGACTCACTTTCAATCAGGCTTACCTTGCGACCGCGATGTGCCAACCTTGCCGCGCAGAACTCTACACTGGCCAATACCCCATGAGCAATGGCTGCGCCTGGAATCATTCGGCAAGTCGACCCGGCACTCGCAGCCTCCCCCACTTTCTGCGCCCGCTGGGATACAAGGTCGGCATTGCCGGAAAAATCCACGTCAAACCGCAGGAGTCTTTCCCTTTCGATATGGTCGAAGGCTTTGATAAAAGCTGTGTGCGCGACCCTACCGAAGCTCACGATCTCGCTCCCGCACTCGAATACATGAAAGGAGACGATCCGTTCTGCCTCGTCATCTGTCTCGTCGAGTCACACATCCCCTGGGTCATGGGTGATGCATCGCAATATCCCAAAAAGAAGCTAAAGCTGCCACCCAACCTGGCCGACACCCCGGTCACGCGAGAACACTTTTCTGACTACCTCGCCGAGATCACCTACATGGATCAGCAGATTGGGGACATCCTCGCCGCACTCGACAAGAGCGGAAAACGAGGTGACACCCTCGTCATGTTCACTTCCGAACAAGGGTCGCAATTTCCTGGCTGCAAATGGACGAACTGGAATACCGGAGTTCACACCGCCCTTGTCGCCGAATGGCCGGGAAAGGTCCCTGAGGGCAAGCGCACCGACGCCCTGGTTCAATACGCAGACTTCGCCCCCACCTTCGTGTCTCTCGCCGGGGGAGAAACCGAATCGCAGTGGGATGGCAGCAGCTTTGCTGAAGTTCTCCGAGGCGAATCAGATGTTCATCGTCAGTATGCTTACGGCCTCCACAACAATCTTCCAGAGGGTCCGCGCTATCCGATTCGATCCATTACCAACGGCAAGTTTCGCCTCATTCGAAATCTTCTGCCAAACGAGCTCTACATCGAAAAGCATCTCATGGGAGGAGGTCGTCTCAACAATCCCTACTGGGCCACCTGGATGGGTGACGATCCCATGAAAAAGCCCAACAGTTACGCCAGCATAAAACGCTACATGAGCCGGCCGCCCGTTCAGCTCTACAATACACTCGAAGATCCCTACGAGATGAAGAATCTCGCCATGGACGATGGCTATGCCGAGACAAAAGCACAACTCACCGCTGCTCTCGATGAGTGGATGCGGGAAGAGGCCGATCCGGGAGCCAAAGTCGATACTGTCGAGGCACTGCAGGCGTCACGAAAGGGCGAGCACTTGTATGGGAGGTCGGAGTGAGAATCAATGTCCCTCACAGAATTCCCGCGGTATCAGATCGTGCGGGACTTGCTCGACATAAACTGTCCCGGCAGCCCCGCAGCGATCGTTCGCGAGCAGACCTGTGCTTCGACAAAGTTGCATCTCGATCACTTCTTCGGGTTCGGCGAGAGCAGCGAAGTCGTAGCCGATCTGTTCCGCTGCCATCATAATGTCGAACCAGATTGGTATCGCAATTTTTCCGCCGTAGGCTCCATCGTAGATCGGCTGCGGCTGATCGAGGCCAACCCAGATGCTTCCGGATAAGCGACTGGTGTATCCGGCGAACCAGGCATCGTGAAAATCATTCGTTGTCCCGGTTTTTCCTCCGGCCGGCGCAGTGAACCCCATTTCGCGGAGGCTCGCACCCGTGCCGCCATCTTCGAGGACACGCTTGAGAATGCTCGAGGTGAGCCATGCCGCGCCACTCGACATCACCTGGTAGCTTTCGTCCTCGTGCTGGTAGATCGTGACCCCGTCTCGATCCTGAACGGACAGAATAGAATGCGGCTTATACCTCACTCCCCCCGTAGCGAAAACCGAGTAGGCACTGGCTACGTTTCCGACATTTGCACCGGTCGTGCCAATGTAGACAGTTGGTGATACTTCTCCCTCCACCACTCCGAGCCCCGCATGTTCCATCATCGTGAGAACGGTTTCGATGCCCGACCACTCACCAACTCGCGCAGTCATCGTATTGCGCGAACGAATTAGTCCCTGCTCCGCTGGAAGATAGTCACCAAAGACACCATCGGAGTTCTGCGGATCCCATCCTTCGTCATCCCATGAGATTTCCCCCGGAGCGATCCGCCCGTCGCTGATCAGCATTCCCGGAAAAAGTCTGCGCTCAAAGGCGGTTCCATACACAAGCGGTTTGAAAATCGACCCCATCGGTCGACGTGACTGGGTCGCCCGATTGAAAGCACTATCGTGATACGCCCGTCCTCCCAGCATCGCGCGCATCGCCCCCGAGTGGTTCTCAAGTATCGTCACAGCCGCTTGCAGGTATTGCGGATCGCCAGACTGATACCCGGCTACGGTGGGGTGGCTGTATCCCGGCTGGGATTCGAGAGCTCGCAATCGCTCTTCCACCGCAATTTCCACTGCCGACTGGAGGCGCATGTCGATGGTTGTCTGGATCTTCATACCGCCGATGCCGACATAGGAAGGCAGCAACTCTCCGACTTTTTCCTCAATCATTTTCAGGAGGTAGGAATCACCCGATACTTTGCTCTGCTCACGCAGCATTCTCATCCAGCGGTCCTGATCAAGAACGGCCGGACGCATGTCCCGATAGCGAGCGAGTTCCTTTTTCGTGATCATTCCCTCGTCCTCCATCCGCCCGAGCGTTCCCCGCATTTCGCGCAACGCGGTCTCGTAATGACGGAAGGGAGAAAATCCGTTCGGTGCGCGTATGACCCCCGCAATCATCGCAGCCTCCGGCATGGTGAGATCAGCGGAAAACTTGCCAAAATAGCCCTGCGCCGCTTGCTCGATTCCATTCATCCCGGTCCCGAGAAAAACACGGTTCACATACTGGGAGAGGATGTCATTTTTGGAGTAGTGCTTTTCGATTCGCCGCGCGATCGCCATTTCGAGCAACTTGCGCTGAATCGTTTTCCCGGTAAGTCCGTAGGTCATCCGGGTGAGTTGCATCGTGATCGTACTCGCTCCCTGGACGGCTCGCTTTTCCTTCGCATTGCGAATCCAGGCCCTGACCAAACCATATCGATCAATCCCGTGGTGGCGGTAAAAGCGCGAATCCTCTCTCGCGATCAACGCGTTGAGGAAATGCGGAGAAACAGACTCCAGCGGCACTGGCATGCCAACGTCTTCCCCATGAAGGTAACCGATTCTTGCCCCTGTCGCGTCAAACACCTCTGTCTCCAGGGGGAATCGCCCGACAGCGGAAAGGTCGTACCGTGCCGCGAGACGGTCGTAATGAAAGAGCACCATCAACCCGATCAGCAACGCGACCGCGGCGGCGAAAAGACCTGCCACAACGACAAATCGGAACAGCGGGTGATGAAACCATCGGGCTTCGGATTTCCGACGCGACTTCTTCGACGTACGAGACTTTCGCGACGAGGAGGAAGCGCGCTTACCGGTTCGAGTTCGTCGACTCTTCGACGAACGTTTTTCAGGGCCGGGCATGAGGGAACGGTAGAAAGCGGATAGTCCCGCAGAAAGGGCGACTTTTCAAGGATGAGGAATGGAATGACTTTCTCGCGGCAGATCAGGTCATTGCGAGGATCAGACGAACGGAGTCCATCTTCAGCGGTGTGTCGCCAAGGTATTTCTTCAATTGCTCTTTTTCCTCTCGAGCAAGCTCGATCTCTTCTTCGCGAACGGGATGGCCCATTTCACGAAGGCGAACAAGGCGATCTATTTCACCATCGTAGAGTTCGCTCATTTTCTCGATCGCTTCGGCACGGTATTTGTCGGCAATGTCTTCGCCCTTATTTTCCGCGACCTCCAACAATGGTGGAACGGCTCCCTTGAGGGCCGTCGATTTTTCACGAAGGAAAGTGGATGGACCCGGTCGACCGTCTTTTCGAATTCGCTCGATCGTGAAATCCTCCGTTCGGTCGCGCCCTTTCTGATCGATGATTTGTCGAATCGGTCGCGCCGGGAGAAATCGATCCGCATGCAGATGGGCGGGAGCGATGCACTCCAAAACAGAAACAGTCTCGACCATGAGCAGTTGCTCCCCCGCTTTTTCCAAACGGAAAAATCCTGAGTTACCGTGGTCTTTGGAAAGAAAGGAATCGATCGCACTGATCACCATCGGATGATCGTGAGAAAGAAAAGTGATGTCTTCCCGTGTCAGAGCGACTTCGCGAGAGAAAGTTACAGAAATACCGTCCTCCGGAATACCGGGAAAGGCTTCGGCTGAGAAAAGATGCTCGGGAAGTAACACATAGGACCGCTCGTCCAGATCTTCGACCGTTACACCGAAGTGGTCGAAGAGCTTCAGCATGAGGTATTCGAGCCGGGTATCCTCGTCGAGATCTTCAATTTGAGAAACGAGCGCCTGACCCTGATCACGATCGAAAGAGCTGACTTCAAGGAGATGATCTCGGCCCTCTTCCAATTCGCGATCGATCTTCTCTTTGAACTCTTTCGTCTCGTCGAGAAGCTGTGGCATAGCTTCTTCGCGACCGTCCGCCGATGCCTCGGTAAGCGATGCTATCTTCTCTCCAAACTCGCGATAGATCGGCCCCGAACCGTGCAGGGTATTTTCAAAAGCACCGAGCCCGTTGTGATACCAGAGCGCGAGCATTTCCTCCGGCTCTCTTTCGATGATCGGGATATGGATATGAATGTCCTCGGTCTGCCCGATACGGTCGAGACGCCCGATGCGCTGCTCCAGCAATCCCGGATCGCTTGGCAGATCGAAAAGCACGAGATGATGGGCGAACTGGAAATTCCTTCCCTCCGATCCGATCTCGGAGCAGAGCATAATCCGCGCGCCCATTTCTTCATCGGCAAACCAGGCCGCATTCTTGTCCCGCTTCAGCAAGCTGAGCCCTTCGTGGAAAACAGTCGCCTGTGCGCTGATTCGTTCGCGGAGAGCCTCTTCGATTGCCTCCACCGTTTCACGTAGGTGGGTGATGAGAAGGATTTTTTTATCTGGACGACTTTTTATCAGCTCGACGAGCCAGTCGACCTTGGCCTCGAAAGCCTTATGCGCATCCGTCGTCGCATCGAGCGGGCAGAGGTGCGCAATTCGCTGAGGAAAGGTATCAAGTACAATGCGGCGGTTTCGAAAGAGGACTCGGCCTGGGCCATGAAGATCGATCAGGGCAGCGCGACAGGCATCGCGATTTGCAGGTGTGTCGCTCGCAGCCAGCATCTCTGCCCTTTCCTCACCAAGCAGTTCAACGAGCAATTTCTGATCAGCTTTGCGAATGGATTCTCCACTGGCAAGACGATCCGCGAGGTCAGATATTCTCTGATACTGCTCTGATTCTTCGACAAATTCCTGAAGGTCAGAAAAACGGGCCGGATCGAGAAGCCGAAGGCGAGCGAAGTGCCCCTCCTGGCCAAGTTGTTCCGGCGTCGCGGTCAGGAGAAGCAATCCAGCCGACTTCACTGCAATCGCCTCGACCGTATCGTATTCCGGACTCGAGGACTCCATCGTCCACTCGAGGTGGTGCGCCTCATCCACGATCGTGAGATCCCACTCGCCCGCAGCAGCCTGCTCGGCGCGTTTTGTATTTCCTGAGAGCCAAGACGTCGCGCAGAGAATGAGCTGGTCGTCAAAAAACGGATTCGCCTCTTTGTTTTCGTCTCCAGCTTCGATAGCCGCAGCACGTTCCTCGTCAAAAATTGCGAAAGACATCGCGAAACGGCGATACAGCTCGACGAACCACTGATTCACCAAGGCATCGGGAACGAGAATAAGAATTCGCTTGGCGCGACCCGTGAGGTGAAGTCGCTGCAAAATCAGGCAGGCTTCGATCGTTTTTCCCAAACCCACTTCGTCGGCCAGCAAAACACGAGGAGCTTGCCGATTGGCCACTTCTTCCGCAATGAACAGCTGATGGGGTATCAGTGAAACACGCCCTCCGACCAGTCCGCGAACTTCGCTGGATCGGGCCTCCTGCTGATTTCGAATCGCCGACTGCCGGATACTCCAGAGGCGCGGTTCATCGCTGACGCCGGAGAGGAGTCGCTGCTCCGGGCGCTGCACATTCATGGTGTCAGAGAGGCTGCTCTCGGCGAGTTCGTTCCCCTCAGAATCGATGTAAATCAGGCACTTGTTCTCCTCACGAATTTTCGAAACCTCGAAAGAATTCCCCTGCTGATCCTTGACCGTATCCCCCGGCTCGAATTCGACACGGCGAAGCGGAGCGTTCCGCGCGGCATAGGTCAGCGTCTCGTTCACTGCCGGAAAAAATGCCTGAACGACTGTCAGGTCCGCCTTCAAGATGAGGGCGAGTCCATATTCCGTCTGTGTTTCACTTACCCAGCGCTGCCCGGGGGCAAATTGCGATGGATCGGCAGTGTCGGTTTGATAGCGAGATGCTCTCATTTAATCGTGTGGAGGAAGATTCTAACGCTTTCCGCCAATCGCGCCACTATTCCCAGTGAGAATTTTTGCATTGTTGATTTTTGTTAGAGAAGTGACGATTAGACCCTGTTGAGCCTGCCACCCAACAGGGTTGACTCCTCGAGCTAGCCCTGTTGAGTATCGCCCATGGCTCGCTCGACTCTGTTTTCGGCACAACTCTATGGCATTGTCGACCTCGGCTACGCCGCTCCAGACGATCTTGTCAGGGTCACACGTGAAATGATCGCCGGCGGGATCGACGTAATTCAACTCCGTGCCAAGGGCCACGAGCCGAACGACATCGAACGCTGGGCGCGGGATTTGCTTCCGCTTTGCCGAGACGGTGAGGTCCCATTCATCGTCAACGATCACGCGGAAATTGCTGCCGCAGTCGGCTCCGACGGAGTTCACGTCGGCCAGGACGATGCCTCGATGGACGACGTCCGGGCTATCGTGGGAGACGAGATGCTGGTCGGAAGATCGACTCACAGCGTCGATCAGGCAGCAAAAGCAGCGTCTGATCCACAAACCGACTGCATTGGATTTGGTCCGCTTTTTTCCACGCCAACGAAGCCGACTTACACACCGATCGGCACGGAGGAAATCCAAACTGTCCATGCTGCGCATCCCGATCTTCCCATTTTCTGCATTGGCGGGATCAAAAAAGAGAATCTTCCCGATGTCGTCGCTGCAGGAGCCAAACGCGCCGTTATTGTATCAGGAATCTTGCAAGCACCCGACATCGCTGCTTACGTCCGCGAGTCCAAGGAAATTTTATACTCGCCGCAGGCGACCTGACACCTTTCACTTTTTACTCTCTACCTTTCACTTCCTATGAGCGTCCTCGTATCCGGATCCATCGCGATCGACCATGTCAAAACCCAGAAGGCTTCGCAGGAAAATCTCCTCGGCGGCTCTGCTTCTTACGCTGCTATCGCCGCGAGCTTTTTTGCTCCTTCCCATATCGTTGGAGTCGTTGGTCACGATTTTCCTGAAGAGCATCTTACCCTTCTCAAGAGTCACGACATCAATCTCGACGGCATCGAATTCTCCGAGGGGGAAACCTTTCGCTGGACCGGCGAGTATATGGAAGACATGAACGACCGGGAGACACTCGAAGTGGCTCTCAACGTGCTCGAGTCGTGGAAGCCCGCCGTGGCCGACTCGCAGAAGGACGTGAAGATCAACCTGCTCGCGAATGCTCACCCGCTAAACCAGCACGACGTCGTCGACCAACTCGGTGAAAGCCCCTCTTTCACCATCGCAGACACGATGGATCTCTGGATCCAGATTTCACGCGATGAGTTGGAGCGACTCCTACAGCGCATCGATTTGCTCGTCCTCAATGACAGCGAAGCAAAGCTGATGATGGACACTTCGAACGTCGTCGCCGCCGGAAGGGCCCTGCGTGAGATGGGGCCCAAGTATGTGATTGTGAAGAAAGGCGAGCACGGCGCGATGTTGTTCAGTGAGGATGATTTCTTCGCCTGTCCTGCTTTCCCTTTACACGACGTGTTTGACCCGACTGGTGCTGGCGACAGCTTCATCGGTGGCGCGGCCGGTTACCTATCGAGCCTCGGGAAAGACGAATTTTCTTTCGACGACCTCACAAGCGCAATTGCACGCGGCACGATTCTGGCAAGCTATACCTGCGAGAGTTTCTCGACCCACGCGCTTCAGAAATTGGAAAAGGATGACTTCGAGGCGCGTCTTGCCTCATTCCGCAAATATTGCAAATTCGATTGATGAGTTGGTTCTACGCGGACGACAACGATAACCAGCACGAAGTCGCTGAGGCTGAACTGCCTGGACTCATCACTGCCGGAACAATCCGCCGCGACACCCTGATCTGGAACGAAACTATGGCGGACTGGGAAAAGGCCCAGTCAGT
>Ga0055584_100005640_pt1 | contig 12267 bp, 9 predicted proteins | sample OSDHelmetaG_FD_58716 | JGI IMG/M metagenome (GOLD analysis project Ga0055584, IMG submission 58716) | Pelagic marine sediment microbial communities from the LTER site Helgoland, North Sea, for post-phytoplankton bloom and carbon turnover... | ecosystem: Environmental > Aquatic > Marine >... | reverse complement strand
AAATACAATCCGACTGATAAAAATTCAGAAGAAGAAGTCTGGATACCAATAAAGAAACGTGGAAATGCTTGGAATTTTTAGCTTGGAGTATACCTTAAAAGTTAAGGAGAGTAAACTTAAGACGTGTATAATCCATTGCTGCGCAAGTCAGCTAATTGAAATAAATATTCCTACATTTATAACTGATTTCACAGCGAAAAGTTTCTCCGAACCTTTCTGGCAACGAACCCTTAGCCCAATCGTTGTGGCTAATTAAAATTGAATAAGATGACTAAAAATATTAAGGTAGCAGCTGCTCAACTTTCGCCAATTTTTCTCAACAAAGAAAGAACTGTTAAAAAAGCATGTGAAGCAATTTTAGAAGCAGGAAAAAAGGGTGCTAACTTAATAGTATTCCCAGAGGCTTTTATTTCAGGCTATCCAGATTGGGTATGGCTTATTCCAAATAGTAAAGGAGCAGAATTAAATGAACTTTATTTAAAACTTGTTGAAAACGCAGTTTCAATTCCTGATGATAGCACTATTCAACTCTGTAAAGCAGCAAAAACAGCAAGTATTAATGTTGTAATTGGCATGCATGAATGCAATACTGAGACCAGTAATGCAAGTTTATTTAATAGCTTACTTTTTATAGACGATAAAGGTTTGATTCTAGGTAAACACAGAAAGCTAATTCCGACTGGAGGAGAGCGACTTATATGGTCACAAGGAGATGGTAGCACTTTATGCGCTTATGATACTTCATCTGGAAAAATAGCAGGATTGATATGTTGGGAAAACTTAATGCCATTAGCAAGAAATGCAATCTACGAATACGGAACTCAAATATTGGCATCTCCAACCTGGGATAAAAGTCCAAACTGGATTCAATCCATGCAGCATATTGCAAGAGAAGGTGGCCTTTTTGTAATAAGTACATGTATGGCTTTTAAAATGGATGATATTCCTGACGAGTTTGAGTTTAAAAAACTTTATCCAGAAGGAAGAGAATGGATCAATGTGGGTAACAGTACTATTATTGGACCAAATGGGCAACTTTTAGCAGGACCTTTAGAGGCAGAGGAAGGTATTTTATATGCAGACATTGATCTTCAACAAATTATAAAAGCTAAACGAATGTTTGATGTTGTTGGACATTATTCAAGACCCGATGTTTTCTCATTCAATGTAAAGAATAAGTCAAATTAAATAAAAACTAGCCACAACATAGTATAAAATTAATTGCTGTACCAGCCTACTTACCAAATTCTCGCGTCCAGATAGTTATCGGATTCCATTTCGGTTTTTATTTGCTAAATTCCGTGCTTAATCACGCAACTACTCATAACCGAGATCGTTAGGCTTAATTATGACCAGCCCAAAACAATTAGAAAAATTAACCATAAATATTCTATCATGAGAAAAATATTACTTTTTATTTTATTCCTGGCAGTTATACTACCATCCTTTGCTCAACATAATCATAGTGACCATTCTAAAGAAATAAATCATGTTATGGCATGTAGAAGTGGCGTAAATTATATTGAAAACCTTCCTGCACCAGAACTCATGAATGGTGTTGGCTCTTCAACATTAAAAATAAAAACTTCGTCAGAACTTGCACAAAAGTATTTTAGCCAGGGAGTTAGTCAATTACATTGTTTCTGGGACTTTGAGGCCTATAGATCATTTAAAGAAGCTATAAAGCTAGATTCTACCGCAATTATGCCATATTGGGGCATTCTTCACACAATTTTATTTATTGATAATGAAGAGTTTGATGAAGAAAAAAAAATAGCCGTAGAAAAACTTAAAGTATTAAGTAAAACCGCAGAAGGATATGAAGCCCTTTATAGCAAAGGAATTCTCGATTTTGTTGAAACTAAAAACCCAGAAGGTTATTTGAAACAATTAGAAAATATCGTTCATCAATACCCACAAGATGTTGATGCAAAACTTTTTTTGGCCCTATTTAACATGTCTGGATATGATGAAAATATGGACCCCCGAAAAGGGACCATCTATAGTGAATATTTGTTACGAGACCTTCTAATTTCAAATCCAGAAAATCATGGTGTTCATCATTATTGGATCCATCAAATGGAAAACTGCTGTCCTGAGGAGGCTTTAGGGAGCGCTGATAAACTAGCAGATTTAGCTCCAGAATCAGGACACATAGTCCATATGCCCGGACACGTCTATTATAAATTAGGTGATTACAAAAAGGCACATGATCAATTCATTAAGGCTATGCAAGTAGACTCAACTTATATGGCCAATCAAAATATTAAGGAGATAGATAACTGGAATTATATACACAATCTTAATTATTTGTTAGCCAATTGTGCTCAAGATGGGCGTTATAAAGAGGGTCTGCATTACGCAGAAAGGCTTGAAAAAATGGTCGCTGTTGCAGACAGAGTTGATATGCATCGAGGAGCCTACTTTTATCAAGGAATAATTACCCCGGCAATTATGGAAATGCGCTTTGGCTTTTGGGATAAAGCTGTTGAAAAATTTGATAAAATAGTGGATTTAGATTCAATGTATGGAAGGCAAGCCATGGATTACAAAGCTGCGTTTTCTACTTTTTCTTCAGGAATGTCTGCTTTAAAAACTAATGACATTTCTAAGGCAAAATCCAAATTAGATCAACTGGATGCTTTGTTTTGGCGAAATTCACAACTAGAAAATGAAAAGGACAAAATCAATCAATTCCGATTGAAAACTCTACTCGTTACTTCCATAGAACTAAAAGGAAATATTTTAATTGCCGAGAAAAAATATGATAAAGGAATAGAAGTCCTAAAAAAAGCCGTTGAAATGGAAAAAGATTTAGGTTATTCAGAACCTCCATATTACCCAAGACCGACCTTGTTAAGTTTAGCAGATGCATACGCTAAAAAAGGTGAGTATGAAAAAGCTGAATCTTGTTACGAAAAAATACTTGACAAACATCCAAATAGTTCCATAGCATATTGGGGACTAATGAAGATTTACAAAAAGATGAAAAAACAGGATAAATATGAAGGGATTAAATCAAAATTTGATAATATAACTCAATATGGTGATAAAGGTATTTTTAAATAGGATTAACGAAGTCATATTTAACTCGAATATTATTAAATAAGTCTAACACCGTATAAAACTTATTCCTGGTGTAAGCCTACTTACTGAATTCCTCACGTGTCGATAATTATCGGTATTCTTAGGTCTGAATTTACTGAATTAGGTGCTTAAACAACTAATATTATACCAACCGTTGTATTTAATATAAGAAAATCACTACACCTCGCATAAAGTTAGATAAAGACTCGGTTAAAACATTACAAAAACAAAATAGAATATGGAATATATCAAATCTACTTCCAATCTTCGAGCCTGCCATTGCCTGGTAATTATTCTTTTTGCAGTTAATTCAGCGGTTGGTCAAACATCACGTCAAGAAAAGATGGAAAAATTAAATTTTATGATTGGTGAATGGGTTGGTATCTCGACTACTTACCAAAATGATACCATTGCAAAACAAGTACCTGCTTTTGAAAAAATTAGTTATAGGTTAGATAAGAATCTAATTACAATAGATTTACAATCTTAAATACTGCAGCTTCATACAGTTATTTATTATGACGATAAAGACGAAAAATATTATTACAATTCTTATTACAAAGACGGTACAGGAAAATATGACGCTGAATATAAAGATGGCAAACTTATAGTCTGGCCAAACAAAAATAAAAAATTCATTTTTCACTTAACTCCAAACGGAAACTTTCAAGAATATGGCGAGAAGTTTGAAAACGGTGAATGGATTAAATATTTTGAAGACAATTTTAAAAAATCTCCAGAAAACTAAATACAAAAACGTTTATAGTTCATTGCGTCCGAAATTCTTACTCGGAATTTCCTAGCTGCTGAACAACAGATTTTTTCTTTTCTCTATCTTAGTGTCTGCTCAACGAAACCATACATTTACACGATATGCACAAATAATAAAGAGATGAGAAGGATAACACTTAAAATATTATTAGTAGTCTGTGTATTGATTTCAATAGATTCCTATTCTCAGCATAACAGGATAAGAGATTACGGTATTGAAATTGGTGTATTAAAAACTGGTAAAATTAATGCCATTACAGATATTGAAGGTGTTAGAGTTGGCCATACAACACTAATAATTGGCGATAGTATAAGAACAGGTGTAACTGCTATCCTACCTCATTCAGGCAATATTTTTCAATTAAAAGTGCCAGCCGCAATTTATATTGGTAATGGGTTTGGGAAATTAGCAGGATATAGTCAGGTCAAAGAATTAGGAAATATTGAAACGCCAATTATCTTAACAAATACATTAAGTGTACCAGTAGCCTCTGATGCCTTGATTACCTATACCCTAAATTCGAATAAAAATGTGCATTCTGTGAATTCAATTGTTGGAGAAACAAATGACGGCTGGCTAAATGATATAAGAGGAAGGCACATTAAACAGGAACACGTTTTAAACGCCATAAAAAATGCTAAGGGAGGATTTGTGGAAGAAGGAAATGTTGGGGCGGGTACAGGAACAATTTGTTTTCAATATAAAGGTGGTATTGGAACCTCCTCACGTGTTGTGCCAAAATCTTTTGGAGGATATACTGTTGGTGTTTTGGTTCAGACTAATTTTGGTGGAGTTTTTGAGCTAAATGGAGTTCCGATAGCAAAAGAGTTAAATAATTACCCTTCCGGTTTTAAAGATGATGTGGATGGCTCTTGTATGATGGTTGTTATTACAGATGCTCCACTCGATTCAAGAAATCTGGAAAGACTAGCCAAAAGAGCAATTATGGGATTAGCAAAAACGGGAGGAATTGCATCAAATGGAAGTGGGGATTATGTTATTGCATTATCAACGGCTAAAGACAATTTTGTTCCGTATTCGGAAGATTCAATGTTAAACGAGAAAAAAGAATTAATGAATTACGCGATGTCACCTTTATTTTTAGCAACAATTGAAGCAACGGAAGAAGCTGTTTTGAACTCTTTGTTTGCAGCTGAAACGATGATAGGAAGGGATGGCAATGAAATAAAATCAATACCAATTGATAAAATTATCGAAATAATGAAGAAATACAATAAAATTATTCCCGATTAAAAAAGTGAGTGCATAACACAAAATAAAGGGTATTAGTACCTATGCAGAAGCTTCGGTTTAATTATAAAACATGTGTTTATTAAGAACAATAGTAAAAATTAAAACCATAATCAATCCAACCCAAATACATATTGTTCCCAATATACCTTCTCCAATTCGACTACAGGAATATGGGGTAGGCATTTTCATTGCAGCTTTAACGAAATCAGCACTAAAAAAAGCAATAAAGAAAAAGTTCATTACGGTTAATGATGTTATTGCTACTACCGCTACTTTAATAAATGGCGGTGAGTGCATAAGCTTATCCATTCCAAAAGAAGTCAGTCCGAAGAAAAAACTGGTCTTTCCTCTTAAAGTACTATTTGAAGATGATTACTTGGCAGTGATTCATAAACCTGCTGGTATTTTGGTCAGCGGCAATAGTTTTAAAACCATTGCCAATGCTTTAGCTCAAAACATTCAACGAAGTAATCTTCCTGACGCTACAAAACTTCAGCCTGTTCATCGATTAGATTATGCAACTACAGGTGTTTTATTGGTTGGAAAAACGAGTAGTAGTATTCGTGCTTTAAATAGAATGTTTGAAGATAAAAAGATTGCGAAAACATATTATGCAGTTACTATTGGTGAAATGAATGATCGGGGAAAAATCACTTCAGAAGTTGACGGTAAGAAATCACAATCGAATTATAAATTATTGGAATCTGTTTCCTCAAAAAGATTCGGCAAACTCAACCTGGTAAAATTGAAACTTCAAACAGGCAGAAGGCATCAATTGCGTAAACAACTGTCCGGTATTAATAATCCGATACTAGGAGATAAAGAATATGGAATTGAAAATTTAATTTTAAGTGGCAAGGGCTTGTATTTACATGCCTATTCGTTGAAATTCATACATCCATTTACAAATAAACAAGTCTGTTTAAAAGGTGAAATTCCTCAAAGGTTTAAGAAAATATTTATTTCCAAAGTAGCAGAAACTTTTACTGCCGATTCGTATAATTCATACTATTATAAGGGTTCTGTACTTTTAATAAAACTTGAAGAAAGAATTGGCCCTGAAATAATGAGAAAATTGCTATCTTTTTGTGTGGAAAAAAGGATCAAAACAACGGAAACGTTTTTAGCAGAACTTGAAAACTTAACAAATAAAAGTGATCGGGATTTTTTTGAAGACTTATTGAATAGTTAAGGAGGAAAGGCATCCATTTCGTACAATTACATTTCCCGATTCACAATTCTATTTCGCCAGTTAGCCGGATATCCCTTGAGGATGAACCTGCCTGAAATTTATAAGTTCCGTTTTCCAAAGCCCAAAAAGCGTTACTTTCATCCCAATAGCGCAATTCTGAAACTGGAATTCTAATCAAAATATCCTCGCCCTGATTCGGGGCCAAATTTTCAGTTTTGGCGAAGCCTTTCAATTCCTTATTGGGACGATCAATGACCGTTCCGGGTTTTGAGATATAGATTTGCACCACCTCTTTGCCAACATGTTTCCCCGTGTTCTGAATAGACAAAGAAATATTAATCGTATCATTTTCCATAGTCAAATCCATATTTCCATATTCAAAATCCGTATATGAAAGACCATAACCAAAAGGATAAGATACATCCAGGTTTTTTTTGTCGAAATGCCTATAGCCTACATAAATATCCTCTTCATAAATGGTGTAATCTTCGTTTTTATTCTTTTCGTCTTCCGGTTTTTCTTCTCCTGTAAAAATCATGGTCATAGGGTTAAAAGACAAACCTTCTAAAGGAAAATTTCGATGCGCAGCGTGATCCCTAACATGTATAGGAAATGTCATTGGAAGTTTAGCGCTTGGATTTACTTTTCCGCTTAAAATATTGGCTGCCGAATTACCACCTTCTTGTCCGCCTTGCCAGGCAAGTAAAATAGCATCCGGCTGCTCTTTCCATGATGAAGTTTCAATTACCCCTCCAATATTAAGGACAACTATAACTTTTTTACCCTTTTGATGAAACTCCTGTATGGTCTTTTTCAGCATTTCATTTTCTGATTCTGTTAGCAGAAAATCATCTGCCTCAACCCGATCACCCCCTTCGCCACTATTTCTGCCGATTGTTAATATGGCTGCATCGGATACATTAGCTGCATTGCGTAATTGATCTTGTGTGTAAACAATTTCTGGTGGATTATAGGGTACAAACATGGCTTTCATTCCTTCGGGTTTTACAAATTTTTCCTGATTGGCCTCCTTGTGAGATTCATAAATGTCTCTTGCCATTTCATTAATTTCAAATCCGTTGTTCTTCAAGCCTTGTTCCAAAGAAATGGTATAGGCTTCGTTCACATCCCCGGAACCAGTACCGCCAGCTATAAAATCGTAAGATGTTACCCCTATCAGGGCAATATTTAACCCGTTTTTCAGAGGTAGTGCATTCTCATTTTTTAGTAGCACCATCCCCTCGGATGCTGATTCCCTTGTAATTCTTGCATGAGACTCAAGATCTGGTTCATTGCCATAATCGTAGCCCTGCATTTTTCTGGTTTGGACAATCAACTTAAGAATTCGGCGAGCAGAAGTGTCAATTTCCGCATTAGACAAGTCTCCATTCTCATGCGCCTCTATAAGTGCATCCCATTGTAATTTTGTGCCTGGTTCGAGTAAGTCATTCCCGGCCTTTATTTGAGCAGGTGCGTCATCTCCACCAAACCAATCCGTCATTACCACACCTTGAAAACCCCATTCACGTCTAAGAATATCTGTTAGCAATTCCTTGCTCTCAGAAGTGTACGTGCCGTTTACTTTGTTGTATGAAGACATTATAGTCCAGGGTTTTGATTGTTTTACAATAATCTCAAAGCCCTTTAAATAAATTTCGCGCATTGCACGGTTTGATATGATAGCGTCATTGTTATTCCGATTTGTCTCTTGATTGTTGGCAACAAAATGCTTTACTGAGGTACCGACGCCGTTGGATTCTATTCCGTTGACCATCGCGGCACCTATAAAACCACTAAGCAATGGATCTTCAGAATAATATTCAAAATTTCTTCCGTTGAAAGGGTGTCTTTGGATATTGGCACCCGGTCCCAGGATAACATCTACACCATATTCTAATGCCTCTTCACCCATGGCATCTCCAACAGATTCAACTAAATCCGTATTCCAGGTAGAGGCCAATAGTGTGGCTATTGGAAAGGCCGTGGCATAATATTCTTTATCATCATTTTTCCGGGTGGGTTCTATTCTTAGGCCTGCAGGTCCATCAGACAAATAAATAGTCGGAATTCCCAATCTTGGTGTTGGTACGATGACACCGGCCGCACCAGGGATCCCCTCGCCCGGTTCGGTCATACCCAATTCTGATCCTAATCCAGACCCTTTAAGCAGATGTATCTTCTCTTCAATAGTCATTTTCTCTAAAAGGTCTGCCACACGTTCATCTGTGCTTCTTCTGTTGTCCTCATAAGTATCAAGTTCTTCATTTCCATTGCGATCTAAAAAGACAAATCCGTCGATTGTAATTTCCACAAGGTCTGGATTTTCGGTATAGTCGTCTTCAAAATCCATAAATTTTGAGTTTAGATACAACCAACCTCCTACTCCAATTATTAAGATTAAGATAAGCAGCCCAATCAGGATTTTCAACGCTTTTTTCACACCTTTTTTCATATAACTATAGTTAATTGTGTCATTACGCCACAAATATAATTAAATTTAATTGTGTCTATATGCCACATATGCTATTTTTACTTTATGGAAATCATAAAATTTTTAGAAAAAGCAAACAAGCAGTTTTTACCCAACTTGTCTATAGACCTGGTAATAATAGGGTATCAGAATAATAAACTCAAATGCCTGCTTCTCCAGATTGATGAAAAATGGCTGCTCCCAGGTGGGTATATTAAAAATAGTGAATCGGTGGATGACGCTGCTATCAGGATTCTGAAAGAGAGGACCGGGCTTGACAACCCGCATCTCAAATTTCTTTCAGTTTTTGGCAATAGGGATCGTCAATTCAAAAATGAATGGAAAGAATTTATTAAAAACAATAACCTGGACTGGAAAGATGATTACTGGGTTAACAATCGATTTGTAACACTCACCTATTACTCTTTAGTCAATATAGCGGAAATTCATCCCACTCCCGGAATTATGGATGAAGCGATTTCCTGGTTTGACTTTGATGATCTACCGGAAATCTGGATGGATCATAGATCTATTCTGACGAAAGCCAGAAACCGTTTAAAGGAGGATTTAAAGCACGAACAACTCACCTATAATTTGCTGCCAGACAAATTTACCATGCCTGAACTTCATCAACTTCATCAAGCAATACTGGAGGAAAAACTGGATCGCAGCAGATTTCAGAAAAAAATACTATCGACAGGATTATTTGACAGATTACCCAAAAAATCTAAAAAAAATTCACCCGGGCAAAATCCTTATCAGTATAAAATAAAATCTGACTAGTTTTAGTATGATAAAATTTTGAACTGTAGGTTGAGAAAACCCAAATAACAAGGTGTTTAAAAAATAGCTGATTAAGTAGTAGATTGAAGTTTAGGTGATTTTATATATTTATGCTAACTGGAAAGAATGCCATTATCAAAACGCTAATTTTCATTTAGTAAGCCGTAATAGCGAATAACGTGACATACCTTAAATTGACTGCTGCTAAAACAGAGACTAATTTGAGAAAAAAGACCGGTAGATTAAATCTGTTAAAATGGAAATCAAAGATAATCACATCAATTACATTGAATTCAAAGCGAAAGACCTTGAAAAAATAAAAGAATTTTATACGGCCTCTTTTAATTGGACTTTTACGGATTATGGACCAACATATACAGCTTTTTCGGAAAGTGGACTTTCGGGTGGATTTGAAATAACTGAAAATGAAATTGTAAATGGTGCATTAATTGTTTTATATCACAAAAATCTTGAATTGATAAAAAACAAAATTGTCAAGGCTGGCGGTAAAATCATAAAAGATATTTTTTCTTTTCCAGGTGGTCGGAGGTTTCATTTTGTTGATCCCTCCGAAAATGAACTGGCAGTTTGGTCTGATAAATAATATCGTTAAATAAAAAACTGCTACAACAGCGGCCATAATTCATTGTCCTAAAACACCAAACCGAAAGAATTTATCTATTTTAGACTATACAACAAGAATTCATAGCCCGGACCATAATGCTAAAATTAATGTTTTACATTTAGCTCGAAAACCCTATATAAATTAAGCTATGATAGTATTAAAACATGATACCGTAAAGTCTAAAAAGAAAAATGCTGCGCTATTAATTTTATTTTTTTCGCTTTCATTAGTGAATGCACAATATGAAATTAAACCAGCAAAAGGATATACAACCCAAATTGGTTTAATGGTAGATATGCTGGAAAAATTAAAGGATCGACTTGTGGAAGATATCCGTGATTTAGATCAAGCGGAAACAGATTACTTATTTGACGACAAGGCCAACAGTATTGGAGCCATAATTATGCATTTAGTGGCCACTGAAGCATATTACCAGGTTGAAACTTTAGAAGAACGCACCTGGACTGATGAAGAAGGAGAATTTTGGCGAATTGCCGGAGGTATGGGAGCAGAATCAAGAGACAAACTAAAAGGAAAACCTATAAAATATTATTTGGATCTATGGGATCAGGTTCGGGAAAAAACGCTCGAAGGTCTTAAAACCAAAGATGATGAGTGGTTTGCAGCAAATATAGATGAGGGCATTAACAACCATTGGGCATGGTTTCATGTTTTGGATCATATGTCCAATCATATGGGTCAAATAGCACTGGTGAAAAAGAGGCTACCTGAATGATCTGGATTATTCTGACTATAATTCAACGCTTCTATAAAACCCTATCCGCACCAAATTATAGCCAGAATCGTAAGCGGTAATTTAATACGAGTACTAGTGAAGAAAAAGATGTGGATTTTAGTTGGCTTTATATTTTTAAAGTTTCTGCTACAATATATTTTAATAAGCCCTGAATACGACTTACAAAGAGACGAATACCTTTATCTTGATCAAGCACATCATTTGGCATGGGGATATTTATCCGTCCCACCTGTTACTTCATGGATTTCCAGTATTATTTATCTTTTGGGCAATTCCGTTTTTTGGGTAAAATTCTTTCCTTCATTGTTCGGTGCTTTAACAATTCTTGTAGTTTGGAAAACAATTGAAGAGCTAAAAGGGAATTTATTTGCATTAATTTTAGGTGCAACTTGTATTTTATTTTCAGCCCTTTTAAGATTAAATACATTGTATCAGCCTAATTCACTGGACGTTTTAAGCTGGACAGCTTTTTACTTCGTTATCATTAAATATTTCAATACCAAAAAACCGAAATGGCTTTTTGTTGCGGCAATGGTATTTGCCCTTGGATTTCTAAACAAATACAATATCATTTTTCTGCTTTTTGGTCTGCTGCCTGCTATTTTACTAACAGAACAACGTAAAATATTTATTCTGAAGGAATTTTACATTGCCTTATTTTTAGGGTTATTATTCATTTCACCTAACCTTTTGTGGCAATTCAATAATAATTTTCCTGTTGTTCATCATTTAAATGAATTGGCAGACACCCAATTGGTAAATGTTGACAGAATAGGGTTTTTAAAATCACAATTGCTTTTTTTCCTGGGTTCTTTGTTTGTAATTGCTTTCGCCTTATATGCTTTACTTTTTTACAAACCTTTCAGAAAATATATGCCTTTATTTTGGACATTCTTTTTTACACTCATCCTTTTTCTATATTTCAAAGCTAAAGACTACTACGCAATAGGACTATACCCGATTTATATTTCTTTTGGTTCGGTTTTTCTTGCGAATCTTTTAAATGAAGGATGGAAAAAATATTTACAAGCTGTAGCTATTGCTATTCCAGTATTGGTTTTTATTCCAATCTTCAGTATTGCATTTCCCAATAGAAGTCCCGAATATATAGTAGCGCATTCAAAACGATATGAATCCTATGGGCTGCTTCGCTGGGAAGATGGCAAAGATCATTTACTGCCGCAGGATTTTGCAGATATGCTGGGTTGGCAAGAATTAGCGCAAAAAGTAGATTCCATTTATTTAAAGTTGCCCAATCCAAACCAAACAATTGTGATTTGCGATAATTATGGACAAGCAGGTGCAATAAACTATTATACAAAAGAGG
>Ga0055584_100005638_pt1 | contig 12269 bp, 10 predicted proteins | sample OSDHelmetaG_FD_58716 | JGI IMG/M metagenome (GOLD analysis project Ga0055584, IMG submission 58716) | Pelagic marine sediment microbial communities from the LTER site Helgoland, North Sea, for post-phytoplankton bloom and carbon turnover... | ecosystem: Environmental > Aquatic > Marine >... | reverse complement strand
AAGGCCTTGCGAACTTCGTCAAACGATCCATAGAAATCGAGATGTTCCGGATCGATATTGGTCACAACCGCGATAGTGGCCGGTAGTTTTATAAAGGTGCCATCGGATTCGTCGGCTTCAACGACCACCCATTCTCCTTCGCCGAGACGCGCATTGGTGCCGTAGGCATTGATGATCCCGCCATTGATGACGGTAGGGTCGGTTCCTGCTGTATCAAGCATGGCGGCAATTAAGGAGGTGGTCGTTGTTTTGCCGTGTGTGCCGCCAACAGCGATGGCCCATTTCAGGCGCATGAGTTCGGCAAGCATTTCCGCGCGCCGGACAACCGGTATGTGACGTTGCCGTGCGGCAACGAGCTCGGGATTGTCGGGTTGGATAGCGGAAGAGACGACGATGACAGCCGCTTCGCCAAGATTGTCGCCGCTTTGGCCAATTGAAACTGGAATACCCATCTCCGTCAGGCGGGCGACATTGGCGTTCTGGGCCATGTCGCTGCCTTGGACGGCGTATCCGAGATTGTGCAGTACCTCAGCGATGCCGCTCATGCCGATTCCGCCGATGCCACAGAAGTGAATTTTTTCAATTGAGAGAGGTAGTGTTCTCATGCGGCCTCTCCTTGTTGGGAAAGGCGAACGCTTTCTTCGACCGCATTGGCAAGCCGCGCTGCTGCATCAGCTCTACGCAGGGTCTTGGTGTTTGCTGCAGTCTCCGACAAAATATCTGGCTGATCTATGAAACGTCGGAACTCACCGGTGACAAACTCGACGGTGAATGACGGTTCCGGAATGCACCAACCGGCCCCTGCAGCAGCGATATTATTGGCATTTGCCGTTTGATGGTCATCGGTAGCGTGCGGGTAGGGAATAAGGATTGCCGGTCGACCGGATGCCATAAGTTCCGAGATTGTCGAAGCGCCGGCACGCGCGATAACCAGATGTGCCTCAGACAGTCGCTCAGGCATATCATCGAAATATGTTGCCAGAGACGCGGCGATGTCAGCTGATTCATAAGCAGCCTTTACGCGCTCGAGATCTTCTGGACGGCATTGCTGCGTAACATGAAGACGGGATCGTTCATCTTGGGAAAGTGAAGTCAGCGCCGTTGGGACAACGTCACTCAACACCCGAGCTCCCTGGCTGCCACCAAAAATCAAGATGTGGATTGGGTTGGTTCCCGCCAGTGAAGGATAAGGCATTTCACCGATTGTTGAGATCGCGGCACGAACGGGATTCCCAGTTAAGACGGTTTTACTGACTGCCTGGGGTTGAATCCTTGATATCTTCTCGAATGATGTGGCGATCGTTCGCACCCGAGGGGCGAGCAGGCGGTTTGCCCGTCCGAGGACGGCATTCTGCTCATGAATTAAAGTGGGCGTTCCGATTTGGGTTGCCGCACACATCGTTGGCACTGAGGGGTAGCCGCCAAAACCGATAGCGGCTGCCGGATTTAAGCGTTTAAGGAGGGCGCGCGCCTGCAACAACCCAACGCCTAACTGCGTGAGCCCCTTGAGTTTGCTGCAGGCGCTGCCGCCAAGGCTCGCCGCCTTGATATGGTATATTTCAGTACCGGGAGATGGATCGCCAAACGCGGTGCCGCGTTCATCAGTCACAAAAGCGATAGGCCAGCCCCGTGATCTCAGAACATCTGCTAAGGCAAGCGCCGGATAGACATGGCCGCCGGTGCCGCCGGCTGCGAGAACGATTGGCCGCCCCTGGAGTATGGAGACATTCATAGGCCTGCCTCCTGTCCAACGCGACGCCGCGTAAGGGACAGTGCCATACCAATACATAGGGCAACGGAAACCAGCGAAGAACCGCCATAGCTGATGAATGGCAGGGTCATACCCTTCGTCGGCATAAGATGAAGGGTCGATGCCATGTTAACGAGGGATTGAAGGCCAAACTGAACCAGAAGACCTGTCACGGCTAACAGAATGAAGAAGTTGGTTTCCTTGATAACGCGGGAGAAACCGCGAAGAACAATAAAGGCGAAAAGCCCGACGAGGATAAGACAAGCGATCATGCCAAATTCTTCAGCGGCGACCGCGAAGATAAAGTCGGTATGGGCATCCGGTAGGACGGTTTTAACGGAACCTTCGCCCGGGCCGCGACCGAGAACGCCACCGTTCATAAAGGCTTCCATCGACCGCATGACCTGATAGCTGTCGCCTGAAGAAGGATCAATAAACCGGTCAACGCGGCTGGCAACATGGGGTAGCAGGAAATAGGCGCCGACAGCGCCGCCAATACCGACGGCGATAAACCCAGCGACCCAGAGCATCGGAAGACCGGCGAGGAAAAACTGTGTGAACCAGACGGCGGAGACGACGACCGTCATACCGAAATCAGGTTGGAGTAAGAGCAGGCTGACGAAAAAACCGTATAAGACGATGGCCGCGGTTCGACCAACTTCTTTGCCATTGTCGCCTCGCATCGCGAAAAGCCAGGCGGTAACGACAGCAAAAGTGGGTTTAACAAATTCGGAGGGTTGTAGAGACAGCCCTGCGATACTGATCCAGCGGCGTGCGCCCTTGATCTCCGTACCAAAGAAGAAGGTTGCGACCAATAGAATGAGGCTTAGAACGAAAAGTCCTGTTGCAAATCGCCTGATGCCACGCGGTGACATTAGTGAAACGCCGATCAAGGCGGCGATAGCTATCGGTAAATAGAACAGCTGTTTTCTGACAAAATGAAAGGAGTCATATCCAAGGCGGTCAGCGACCGGCGGGCTCGCCGCCATGGTCATCATAATGCCGAACCCGATCAGGAGCGCGATCGCGGCGAGCGTCCAATGATCGATTGTCCACCACCAGCGGCCGAGCAAAGATGTGTCCGTGCGGGTAAAGGCGGTCATGCGTCGCCCTCCGCGATTTCGGCAACAAACCTTTTAAAGGCCTCGCCGCGGATTTCGAAGTTTTTCCATTGATCGAAGGAGGCGCAAGCGGGTGATAGCAGAACTGTTGCTCTGTTCGATTTAGAGGCAAGGGCCGCTTGATAGGCTTTTTTAGTCGCTGTTTCCAGATCGCCGCATTGCGTGACAGGGACAGCGCCTGCGAGCTCAGCTTCAAAGGCAGGGCCGGCTTCACCTATTAGAAAGGCGTGCCGAATGTTTGGCAGGAATGGCTTAATGACCGCCAACCCATCGTCTTTCGCTCTGCCACCAGCGATCCAGAAAATATCTTCATAGCAAGAAAGGGCGCGCGCGGCAGCTTCACCGTTTGTCGCCTTGCTGTCGTTTATAAATGTAGCGTTATAAACCCGACATAGATTTTCCATGCGATGTGGCAGGCCGGGATAACTCGTAATTGCGCTGGCGATGTCGTCGTGGCTGATCTTTAGCGTATGTCCGACGGCCGCTGCTGCTGCCGCGTTCTGCCAATTATGGGTGCCTGGTAGACTCTGTGCCTGGGAGAGATCGCAGATTTCTTCAATGTTTCCGGCGGTTGCTTGATAGAGCGTTCCGTTATCGGCGTATAACCCGTCATCCAGTCTCTCCGACATTGAGATGGCGATTGCTCTCCATCCAGGTCGTTGCGAGAATTCTTTGAAGAGGGTACGTCCATTGTCGTCGTCGACACCGATGATCGCGACCTGTGGATCTACAGTGTTTTCACGGTCCCGAAAAATAAGCCGTTTGGCGTTGATATATCCCTCCATATCGCCGTGACGGTCTAGATGATCGGGGCTGATATTGAGAAAGACAGCGATATCAAATGTTGCCTTTAACGTTAGGTCGAGCTGATAAGACGATAGTTCGAGGACAATGATTTCGTCTTGTGCAGGCATGTTGAAGCCGAGCGCCGGGGGACCAAGATTGCCGCCAATTTGCAATTTAATGTTAGCTGTGTGTAGCAAATGACCGACGAGGGCGGTCGTTGTGGATTTGCCATTGGTTCCGGTAACGCCAATGAATTGGGTCGCTGGACAGGCCTCGATTAACAGCTCGATGTCGCCAATAATAGGGCAGTTTGCCGCTTTAGCCCTCTGCGCAATAGCATGTGGCTTGTGCGTTAGAGGAATGCCAGGGGCAAGAACCAGGGCGTCGAGGGTTTCGAAATCCTGTTTGTAGAGGTCACAAACCACGATGCCGTCTCGTTGTACCGCTTCTCGTTGATCTTTGTTGTCATCCCACGCGAGAACGGTCGCCCCGCTTTTGATCAGGGCGCGAGCGGAGGCGAGGCCTGAAGCGCCGAGGCCGAATAGAGCGATTGTCTGATCGCGGCGGGATTGTATCTCGATCACGCGCCCCTCATCGTAATTTCAGCGTGGAAAGACCGATCAAAGCGAGGATCATGGCAATGACCCAAAATCGGATGACAATGGTCGGCTCTTTCCAGCCCTTTTTTTCGAAATGGTGATGAAGCGGCGCCATGCGAAACACGCGGCGGCCGGTCAATTTAAAGGAAGCGACCTGAACAATCACCGAAATGGTTTCCAGGACAAACAACCCGCCAATAATGACAAGAACCAGTTCATGTTTGGTGATGACACTTACTGTGCCGATGGCGCCGCCAACGGAGAGCGAGCCGGTATCGCCCATAAAGACCATGGCGGGTGGCGCGTTGAACCACAGGAAGCCAAGACTGGCACCAACCAAGGCGCCGCAGAATATGGTGAGCTCACCTGCACCAGGAATATTGTGCACTTGTAGGTAACTCGAGAAAACCTGATTGCCGACAATATAAGTTATTAGCGCCAGGCACCCGGCGACGATCATCGCGGGGACGATAGCTAATCCGTCTAGCCCATCCGTCAGGTTGACGGCATTCGAGGCACCGACCATGACCAGAGCAGCAAAGGGTATAAAGAACCAGCCGAGATCGATAAGCAGATTTTTAAAGAAGGGCACGGCGAGACCCGTGGCAAGCGGATCAAGAGTGATCTCAGATATCCACCAGGCGACGGCACCAGCAATAGCAATTTCGGCGATGAGTTTGATCTTGCCGGGAAGCCCGTCGGAAGACCGTTTGGAGAGTTTGAGGTAATCGTCGAGGAAACCGATTATGCCAAAGCCTAATGTCACGATCAGAACGGCCCAGACATAGCGGTTGCTGAGATCTGCCCAAAGCAGGGTCGCCGTTGTGACGGCGATGAGGATCAAGAGACCGCCCATCGTCGGCGTTCCCTTTTTTGTCAGCGGGTGACTTTCAGGTCCATCCTCGCGGATTGGCTGGCCTTCTCCCTGCTGGCTTTTGAGCCAGCGTATAAGTGGCCCACCCAGTAGAAAGCTAATGATCAGGGCGGTAAGGACAGCGCCGCCGGTTCGGAAAGTCAGATATCTGAAGAGATTGAAGAGGCCAAAATCGTCAGCGAGTGGAAAGAGCAGGTTGTACAGCATAGCTATGCGGCCCCGTTTAATGCTGGTCCCGGTTCCGGGGCCGCTTTTGTCTCTAGGGCGCTCAGCTGGTCGACGACGGTTTTCATGCCGCTGGCGAGAGATCCTTTTACAGTGACCACATCGCCAGCCCGAACTTGGGTGGCGACAACCTGCCCAAGCTCCTCCGCTGACTCGCTATAGCCACCTCTCATCTCGGGTGGGATGGCATCGAACACGGCTGCCATATGTTCGCCACAGGCAAAAACCTTATCAATGCCGTTCTGAACAAGTACATCAGCTAGAGCGAGGTGATAGTCCCGCGAATTCTTGCCCAACTCGCGCATGTCACCGAGAACGGCAACTCGTTTGGCACAGGGTTCTGGTCGCATTGCAGCGAGAGTTTTCATCGCCGCCCGCATAGAGGCAGGGTTAGCGTTGTAGCTTTCATCGATAATCGTGAAGCTGCCATCGGCGATTTTAATGGTTCGCCGGGCGCCGCGTCCTGCGATAGCGGTAAGCTCACTCAAGGTCTTGGCAGCAGCGGCAACGTCAGCCCCGACTGCGCAAATGGCAGCTAAAACAGCGAGGCTGTTCTGAACCAGGTGTTGTCCGGGTAACCCAAGTCGATAGCCGATCCGGCGACCGCAGATGACGGCCTCGACGTTATTGCCGGAGCTATCAGCGACTCGTGTAATGAGGCGCGCATCGGCCTCAGGATTTTCTCCGAAGGACAGGGTGCGCGACACGTTTGGTGGTCTGGCTCCTTTTGCGATCCGAACAAAAAGAGGGTTGTCGCGGTTCAAAATAGCCGTGCCACCATCCATGCCGGTAAAAATTTCGGCTTTAGCGTCGGCGATGGCTTCGATCGAGTCAAAAAATTCAATATGGGCTGGTTCGACCGTCGTGATGATGGCGACATCTGGCCGGATCATTTGCGAAAGCGGCATGATTTCCCCTGCATGGTTCATGCCAACCTCGAAAACGCCGTATTTTGCATCAGCGGGCATACGGGCCAAAGAGAGCGGGACGCCCCAATGGTTATTGTAGCTATGCGCACTGGCGCTAGTTTTTCCTTGCAATGTCAATGCGTTGCGGAGGGCATCCTTGGTGCCGGTTTTCCCGACACTGCCTGTCACGGCGATAATTTTTGCGGTGCTGCGATCACGGCCAGCTTTGCCTAAGTCGTTGAGGGCCGTCATTGTGTCATGGACTTCAATAACCGGGGCATAGTCTGGAAGTCCCTCGGGCCGGTGGTCAACCAGGACTGCCGCGGCGCCGTCATCAAGAGCTTGGACGACATGGTCGTGGCCATCCACACGCGGGCCTTTTAGGGCGATGAACAGATCACCTTTCTCAATAGTTCGACTGTCGATAGAAACGCCGGTCGCGGACCAATCAACACTGCCGGTGCCGCTGGTCGCAGCGCATACGGAATCTCTAGTCCAGAGAATGTCGGTCATCGATTCAGATCTCCCATGGAATCAATGACGTCAGTTGCGACCGAGCGATCTTCGAAAGGTAAGACCTGATCACCAATTATCTGTCCGGTTTCATGACCCTTGCCAGCAATGACGAGGACATCCTGCGGGGCGAGCTCGGTGATGGCGCGATGAATGGCATCCGCTCTGTCCCCAACCTCTGAAGCATCGGGGCAGCCCGCCATAATTTCCGCGCGAATAGTTGTTGTGTCTTCGCTGCGTGGGTTGTCGTCGGTGACATAAATCCTGTCCGCAAGGTCTCGAGCAATTGCGCCCATTTGGGACCGCTTGCCTTTGTCTCGATCACCACCACAGCCAAATACGACGCTTAACTTGCCAGCGGTATGAGGGCGGAGAGCCGCAAGCAAGGAAGCAAGGGCATCTGGTGTGTGCGCATAATCAACATAGATGGGAGCGCCGTTCGGGGTCCGGCCGACCAGTTCAAGGCGACCAGGTGGACTACTTAATTCAGGCAGTAAAGCGATGACCTCATCTGCCTCGTCGCCGCAGGCAAGGGCAAGACCAAGCGCACAAAGAACATTTCGCGCCTGAAAGATACCGGGCATGGCGAGTGCGACTTCATGGTGTTTACCCAACACCTTGATCGATAAGACCTGTCCATCAGGTTTGGTGTCAATCCGCTCGATCCGGATTTCGTCGGCGGCCCGTCCATAACCGATGATGCGGAGGCCTCTCGCTCTTGCGATTGATGAGAACATCGGAAAATCATCAGAATCCGCGTTGAGAACCGCTGTGGCATCATCCGGAAGAACACTGTCAAACAAGCGAAGTTTTGCTGCTCGGTAATTATCCATAGTGCCATGATGGTCGAGATGGTCGCGGGAGAGGTTTGTAAACGCACCGGCGGTAAGACGAACGCCATCTAGTCGTGATTGTTCGAGCCCGTGGCTTGATGCTTCGAGAACGACATGATCGACGCCCTCGTCTGCCAGGGTCTTTAGTTCGCGATGTAGGGTGACCGGGTCGGCTGTTGTTAGCCCGGCACCACGGCTGCTATTTGTTTCCGCTGTCGTAATGCCCAGCGTCCCTAAGGCAGCGGCGCGATGACCAAGGCGTTTCCATATTTGGTGGGTAAACCAGGCGACGGATGTTTTGCCGTTGGTGCCCGTGACTGCGGCGGCAACATGCGGCTGTGAGCTAAAATAGCGCGCTGCAAACAGGGCAAGGCTTCGCCGCGGGTTATCAACATCGATTACAGGAATTTCGTTGGTTAGTGTTGGCAATCCTGTGCCCGCCGGGGCGAGAATTGCTGCCGCGCCGCGTGCCAACGCATCAGCGATAAAATCTCGTCCGTCAGATTGAGTGCCTGGGAGGGCGGCGAAGAGGTAGCCGGGTTTTACGGCGCGTGAATCTGCCGTTAGACCCACGATGTCCGGGTCCAGGTTGGTTGGGTGAGCTCTCATGCCTGCTCCTGCGAGGTCAGAAAGACGCAAGGCGACGCTTCCCTTCTTTTTGTGTGACGATGTCGATCGCCATCTCGCGCTCTATTTCGGGCGCTTTTTCGTCAACGGCTCGGACACCTAAAATCGGTCCAATTCGAGCAATCACTTTTCCAACAACCGGTGCGGCTACCCAACCGCCAGTCGCATATCCAAATGTTTTCTTGGTGCCGCTCGGCTCGTCGATCATCGCGAAGACGACGTAGCGCGGCGCATTCATGGGGAAGGCGCCGATAAAGGAAGACATTAAAGCCTTCTTTTTGTACCGACGGCCAACAACTTTTTCCGCTGTTCCTGTTTTGCCGCCAACGAGGTAGCCCTCGGCGGCGGCTTTACGGCCTGTTCCTTTCGCGACGACAAGGCGGAGAAGACGCCTTATCCGTTCAGAGGTTTTTGCCGAAATAACCCGGTGGCCGGTACTTCTTGAATGTGGCGGTTTCTTGAGAAACGTCGGTGCATGATAGATGCCGCCATTGACCATCGCACCAACACCTGCAACCAGCTGCATCGGGCTAACGGACAGGCCGTGGCCAAATGAAATTGTCATGGCGTTGATTTCACGCCAGCGCCCGGGGATCAGGGGCGCGCCAATCTCTGAAATTTCGACGGGTGGGGGATGCAGGATACCGACCTTTTGCAAAAAGGCGCGCTGCTCAGCGACACCGACATCAAGTGCCATTTTTACGGTGCCGATATTTGATGAATACATGAAAATTTCGGGTATTGAGAGCCAGCGCCGTTTGGCGTGGTAATCACGGATGACGAAGCGAGAGATGCGAATAGGGTGTGTCGCGTCATAGCCATCACGCATCGAAACTCGACCGGCATCCAGGGCCATCGCTGTCGTGAAAATTTTAAAGGTGGATCCCATTTCATAGACGCCAAGTGTCGCCCGGTTGAACCGAGTGTCTGATTCAATGTCTGATGGAAGGTTGGGGTCAAAATCAGGCAGCGAGACTATACTGACCACTTCACCGTTGCGGACATCCATAACGATTCCCGCGGCGCCGACACCACGGAATTCCCGGACCGCTGCTGCGAGCTCTTTACGCATCGCATGTTGAACACGAACATCGATCGAGAGTTTAAGTGGGGTAGGGTTTTTTCGTAACTGTTGGTCAAAATGTCGCTCGACCCCTGCAAGGCCACGGTTGTCGATGTCGGTATGGCCGAGAATATGGGAGGCGAGAGCGGCTGACGGGTATACCCGACGTTCTTCGTCTCGAAAATCGAGCCCCGGTATCCCCAGCTTGTTCACCTCATATTTCTGGCGAGGTGTTAGATGGCGCTTTAGCCAAATAAAGCTGCGGTCTTGGGTAAGCTTTTCATATGTCTGCCGCCGGTTTAGCTCCGGAAGGACGGTCGCGAGTTTGTTGACGGCCTCTCGGGCATTTAACATGATGCGCGGATTGGCAAAGAGCGAGGCGGTCTTGAGACTCGTGGCCAGCAAATTCCCGTTTCGATCGACGATATCCGCCCGACCCGTGGTAAGAGCTGGCTTGCCGACGGTTCTTGAGTATTGCGGTTGGCTTTTCTCAACAAACATTGTGACGCCGATCAAACGACCGGTCACAACCAAAAATGCAACGGAGAATAGGGCCCCGGTGATCAGGAGCCTGCTGCGGCCAGTTTCAACACGTGGGGGTACTGGCGGTTCGCGACGCCGTTTCTTGGGGAAAAGGGGTTGGCGGCCGATCATTGTTTACGCCGAATATAGGCGAACAGGGGGGGGGTCTGATCGACCGCCGGGGGATGAACTTTCGTTAAATTGGGGTTATTTTCCGAGCCGCCAACAGGCCGGAACGGAATATTTTCAATGTCGATGGTCTGGGTTGCCTTTACGGGCTCCAAATTCAACAGGCGGCGACCTAGATCTTCCAGGCGCTCGGGCTGATTTAGATAACTCCATTCCGCTTTCAGAACATGGACAGCTTCGAGATTTTCCAACGTTTTGCTATGGATGGTCGGAAGCTGCCCTTCCATCGATTTAACTTCATATTTGAGGACAAACAGGCCAATCCCGGCTGCGGTCGCCAAGAACATCCAAATTAGGGTTGCCCGTTTAATCATGCGACGTCTCCGGCAAGAGGGCTCCGAGCAGCGGCAGATGTACGTTCGGCAGTCCGGAGGCGGGCAGAGCGCGCTCTAGGATTGTCCACTATTTCGGAATCGTCGGGACGGATGGCGCGGCGACTAAGCTCGGTGAAGGTCGCGGGCTGATTCGTCGACGCCTCTTGAGGCGTGTGGCGTGACCCCCGCGATGCAGAACCAGACCTTTCACGAAGGAATGTTTTTACAATTCTGTCTTCGAGGGAATGAAAGCTGACAACGGCTAATCGACCACCAGTAGCCAAAAGGGTTTCCGCAGCACAAAGCCCTCTCTGAAGTTCGTCCAGCTCGTCATTGACGAAAATTCGTAGCGCTTGAAAGGTGCGCGTTGCAGGATCAATCGATTTTGAACCGGGTTTTGCAGGGGGGTAGCAAGCTCTAACGATATCGGCGAGTTCTGATGTACGTTTGATGGGTGCATTGGCCCGGGCGTCGACGATAGCGCGTGCGATGCGTCGTGATCGACGCTCTTCGCCGTATTTGTATATAATATCCGCGAGTGCGTTCTGCTCAGTTTCATTGACGATATCTGCAACGGTCGGCCCATTCAGGGACATGCGCATGTCGAGGGGACCGTCAAACCGAAATGAAAATCCTCGGTCCGGGTCGTCAATCTGGAATGACGAGACACCAATATCGAGCATGATGCCGTCAACATTGGAGACGTTGTGGGATGCCAGTAAACGATCCATGTCACCAAAGCAGCCGTGGATCATTGATAGACGGCCGTTGAATTCCTGCGCCAGGGAGGCTCCACGAGCACAGGCATCAGGGTCGCGATCTATTCCGAAGACGCTGCAATCAGTTGTTTCGAGCAATCCCCGGCTGTAACCACCGCCACCAAAGGTTCCGTCGACATAAATCGCCTGTGCGCGCGGGTTTATAGCGGCGATAACCGCTTTTAAGAGGACAGGATGGTGGGTCCCGCCCGTCATGTGCGGTTTCCATTTTCGCGCAATCTTGCGCGGAGGGCTGCGACGGCGTCTAGCTGATGTTTCTCATAGGCTTCGGGGGCCCAAATTTGAAAGCGTGTTCCACGGCCCACAAACGCAGCGCGGTCTGTGATGCCTGCTGCGTCAGCCAAAAGAGTTGGTAATAAGATTCGTCCTTCACCATCAAATGGCAATTCATGCGCCATTGCCATAATCGTATCGATCATGTTGTCAGTGCCAAGAAGCGCTTGCTCGAACTCACCATCCGCCATCGTTTTGTCCAGGCGTCGCTGGTTCAGATCTTCCAACATGGCGCGGCCGAAGGCATCAACGGCGTTATCGGTGAAGGAAGGGTAGGCAATGACACCCTGATAGGGCGCATCGGATAGCGCAGCACGAAACGGCGCCGGGACCGATACCCGGCCCTTGCGATCGACCTTGTTCACATATGTGGACAAGAAAGACGTCACGTTAATAAACCCCCGTTCCAAATCTTGCAGCGCCTCTACCCCTAAAGAGGCGCTTAAACTCAGCTTTTCCCATTATTTCAAATATGGGAAATAATGGGTTATCATGGGATTTTATGGTCTGTCAATGGGAACTACTGCCAAATACCGACATAATTCAGTGCAAAAATGGCACAAAATCCGGGCTCGAGAGGTCAGGCGCTGAGCTCTATTCCAGTAAATGGGGGTGCCATGTTACAAGAGTAGATCGCAATTACGGCGAGATCTGGTCGGGTTTTTGGTTTTTCTATGAAAAAACGGGTTAAGACCAATTTGGTGCCCGGAAATTTTATTCAATAAAAACAGTTAGTTATAGTAAATAAAGCTGTTCACATTTGTTAACAATCCGTGAACATCGCCTACAATTAAAAAGCCAGACGGTCTGTAAGCCGGGTTCTGTCCCTGCTCGCGCAGGAGATGGCTATTCATCTGGGGCGCCCGTTACCGAACGCCTCGCGCGACCCACCC
>Ga0055584_100005637_pt1 | contig 12269 bp, 9 predicted proteins | sample OSDHelmetaG_FD_58716 | JGI IMG/M metagenome (GOLD analysis project Ga0055584, IMG submission 58716) | Pelagic marine sediment microbial communities from the LTER site Helgoland, North Sea, for post-phytoplankton bloom and carbon turnover... | ecosystem: Environmental > Aquatic > Marine >... | reverse complement strand
CGTATATCGTTATTTCTGCTGCTTTGCAAGCTATTTATCGTACTAATCCTACTTTAGGAACGGAATATGCTGAGCGGTTGAAAAAAGAAGAGAATGTTTCTATCTTATTAGGAATTGCCGCTATTTTTGAAAAAACAGGCGATAAAAAACACATTTCGTTCTATGAAAGCAACTGGCAAAAAACAGATAATTATGCCCGTTTCACCTTCTTTACAAGCTATGCTTCTTTGTTGGAAAACACCAAAGATGAAAATTTAGTACGAGAGAAAGTAAATTACTTTAAGGCGATTGCTACTAATAACGAGATTACTCAATGGGGCCGTTATGCAGCTTCTAATGCCTTGAAAAAATTACGGGATGATTATTTTTCTAAGGCAGAAATAGAATACAAAAAAATTGAAGTTTCTATTTCTGAGCTCAAAGGACAAGATACCAAAGATGCCTTAAAACAACTTCAAATCTTACTAAAAGATAAATCGAACACTAATTACGAGCGTGCAGTAGATGCAATTCAACGTTTGAAAGGAAATGAAATTGGTTCTATTTTAGATGCAGTTGATTCCTTTTCAAAAATCAACACCTACGATATTATTGCGGATGCCATTGAGATCATTCAAGAATGGGAAGAAGATCCTACCCTATCGAGATTGTACCGCTCTTGGTAATTCCAAGTTCTTTAAACCTAAAAAGCAGCTCTAGAGATATCCTAGAGCTGCTTTTTTTATTTTGCCCATCGTCTAAATTTCTTAGTATAGGGAAATACATTATAATTTTCTAAAACTTTTTCTTTAAGTCTTGTTTTAGAATAGGAAAATTCCTCTTGTAGTTCCTCCAAAATTTTTACACATTTTCCATAATTTTTTTGCCATTCTAAAATCGTCATCAATTCCCAATAATACAAATCTTGATTGGGACGTAATTCAATGGCAATTCGCATCTCTGCGGCTGATTCTTTCAAATTTCCCATTAAGTGATAAATTAAGCCTTTTTGATAATGCAAATAATCATCAACTCCAATAAAAGCTTCTACTCTGTCTATTGCGTCCAAAGCTTTGTCATATTTTTCTTCTAAATAATATTTATCCAACATGATAAATTCAAACGAAGGATCATTCGGAAACCGAGTTTGATATTCTTCAATTGTTCTAAGAATCTTTTTGTTAGAATCTAAAAAATAACTCAAATTCAACTTTAGAATTTGATGCGCTTTGAGCCGTTCTTCGAGAGGAATGCCCGAAATTTTAGTATAAGATCGTTGATATTCTTCCGCTTGCATCAACTTGGACGCTTCTATATAAATATCCGCATTTGACTTTTGTTGCCGACTCTTCTTTCCATCCTGAATTAAGCGAATCACAGTAGGCAAATAAACGGTGTTGCGCATCGTCTCGCTCACAAATTCGCCTGTCATCATAATATACAAGTCCACTCCGATCCAAGTACCATTAATATAATCCAACTTGAACAAAAGGTAATTCAAACCTTCCTCTTCCTTCCACTGCCGAATGACTAAAGAAGAATCTTCGTGTATCCCAATATATTCGTATTTGTATAAAATGGGCTGTTTGGCTAGAGAATTTCCGATGCTAAATGCACTCCATTGTGTACGGATTTCTTTGTTAAATTTTTTAATGTCTTTATTCCTAGGATTGAGTGCAATAAAACGATTCAAGAGCGCCATTTTATCAAAATATTGATCAATACTCCGATCGTGCGCACTCAATGCGGTTGCCATCTTAAGTCCTAATTCATTCCAAGCTTTCGTTGGGTTTTGTGCTTGTGTATTTGATGTTATTAAGAAAAAGAAGAGTAAGAATAAATGTCTTTTTTTCATCCCGTTGTTTTTATAAGGTTTAGTCTGCTCTTAATACAAAAAAATAGCCTCAATAGTTTCCAAGCTTAAGGACTAAAAAAGGATGTTCCAAAAGATAAACAAAGCTGCTCAAATAAATAAAAAGCAAGCTTAAATTACTACCTAAAAAAAAACGCCAACTTCTTTCGAAGCTGACGTTTGTAAATTATATTTTATGCCAAATATCTTAGAAGTCAAATTTAATTCCTTGAGCCAATGGCAACTCCGTACTATAATTGATCGTATTCGTTTGACGACGCATGTACGCTTTCCAAGAATCAGAACCAGACTCACGTCCACCACCTGTTTCTTTTTCACCACCAAATGCACCACCAATCTCCGCACCAGAGGTACCGATATTAACATTTGCAATACCACAATCAGAACCCGCAACACTCAAGAATTTTTCAGAGTCACGCAAGTTAGTGGTCATAATAGCAGAAGACAAACCTTGAGGAACATCATTTTGCAAGGCAATTGCTTCTTCCAAGGTATTGTATTTCATAACGTATAAAATTGGAGCAAAAGTTTCATGCTTCACGATTTCGTATTGAGCATCTACCTCAATCACACATGGTTTTACATAACAACCACTTTCGTAGCCAGCACCTTCCAATACACCACCTTCAACCAATACTTTACCACCTGATTTTTTAGCTTCTGCGATAGACTTGTTGTACATCTCAACAGCGGCTTTATCAATCAATGGACCAACATGGTTATTTTGATCCAAAGGATCTCCAATACGCAATTGACCGTAAGCGTTGGTTAATTTTTGAACAAAATCATCGTAGACACCTTCTTGAATAATCAAACGACGGGTTGACGTACAACGTTGACCACAAGTTCCAACGGCACCAAAAACAGAACCAACCAACGTAACATCTAAATCAGCAGAAGGCGTTATAATCATCGCATTATTACCACCTAATTCCAACAAATAACGACCCAAACGACTCGCTACTGTTTGTGCAACAATTTTACCCATACGAGTAGAACCTGTTGCCGAAACCAAAGGCGTACGAGTATCTTGACTAATCCACTCTCCTACTTCATAACCTCCAGTTACTACCGCTGAAATACCTTCTGGTAAATCATTTGCTTTTAGAACTTCTGCCATGATATTTTGACAAGCAATGCTACACAAAGGCGTTTTTTCAGAACCTTTCCATACACATACATTACCACAAACCATTGCAAGAATAGAATTCCAAGACCAAACTGCTACAGGAAAATTAAAGGCAGAAATAATACCTACAACTCCCATTGGATGCCATTGCTCGTACATACGGTGCAAAGGACGCTCAGAGTGCATGCTAAATCCGTACAATTGGCGAGACAAACCAACCGCAAAATCACAGATATCAATCATTTCTTGAACTTCGCCCCAACCTTCTTGAAGGCTTTTTCCCATTTCATAAGAAACCAAACGACCTAATTCATCTTTATATTTACGAAGTGCTTCGCCATATTGTCTAACAATTTCTCCACGTAGTGGAGCAGGCTTCAAACGCCAAGTTTTGAAAGCTTCTTGAGCACGTTCCATTACTTGTTCATATTCCTCTTTTGTCGTGGTACTAACCTTTCCGATCAATTTGCCATCTACTGGAGAATACGACTCTATTAAATTAGTATCGGTATTACCAAAAAATTCTACCCCTGTACTAGTTCCAAAATTTACAGCTTGGATTCCTAGTGTTTTTAGTACTTCTTGCATAAGTTTTTTACTTCATTAGATTGTTAATTAGTAATGAGTCTTTTTTACTCATTTACGCTATAACGCAAAGGTACTATTCAAGTCTAAGAATAAAGAGAAGATAAGGCGAATTATTATTTCTATAAAAATTTGAGTAACAAAAAGCTTATAGAAAGCTATTTAGAGTCGATCATTTTTTGATAGGCTTGATTCATTAAGTAAAGATTTCCGTACAAAATGAGCAGTGCAAAAACATCCACCCAAATGGGTTTTCCATTCCAAGAAACAATCATTCCCGAATAAATCGGATAGATAAATAAGCCTGCTAAATGGAGCATGGTCAGCTTGGAAAAAATGCGTTTGTACTTAGGCGATTTTAAGCTTAATAATAATAACACATTACTAATCGCCAAACCTACTGCTATAAAAAATGCCACAAAAAGGATGCAGACTTCTAGCGTCCAAGCCCCTTCTGTATACGGCATTTCTAACCAACGCTGCATCGTATAAGGCATCCAAGCGGAAGTAATTAAAATATTAAAAAAGATGGCTTTTTTCATGTCGAAGCTTTTAGAAAAAATTTGGGGTTTAAAACCTTTCGTTTTAAACCCCAAAAATAACTTTTAGATTATGCTTTTTTCTTAGAATTAGGCTTTCTACGCCCCTTCCCCTTGTGAAAGCTTTTCTTATACGCTTTGTTCTTACGCCCTTTTGGGGCTCGTTTAGCTGTAGGCTTTGCTCCTTTAGGAGCGGCAGAAGAAAGCAATTGATTCACCAAATCTTGGCGATTTGCTTTGTTCAAAACATTCTTAATCCAACGATGATTCTCTTGTTTGTACCAAAAGAAAAAACGGTGTTGATCTTTCTTCTCGTCCTCCGCTTTTGGTGTAAAAGTCGGTTGTAGCGTATAAGGATGAAAACCCGAATAATAAATAATAGTCGCTACCGTCATTGGTGTTGGCGTAAAATCTTGTACTTGCTCCAACTGAAAACCCATGTCTTTGGTTTCGGCTGCCAAATTTGCCATATCCTCCAATTCACAACCAGGGTGACTAGAGATAAAATAAGGAATCAATTGTTGCTTTAGATCATGCTTGTCATTGATTCGATCAAACATTTTTTTGAAGGAATGAAAATGCTTAAAAGAAGGCTTCCGCATTACTTTTAACACATTATCAGACGTATGTTCTGGCGCAACTTTCAGGCGACCAGAAACATGTCGAGTAATTAACTGCTCAGAATATTCTTCCAAATCAGCAACATCGGCATTTTTATTAAACTCAGGTACTAACATGTCGTAGCGAATCCCAGAGCCAACAAAGGCTTTTTTAATTTTTGGATGCTTATCTACCGCTCTATAAATCTCCGTCATTGGAGCATGTGAGGTATCTAAATTACTACAAATAACAGGCGAAATACAAGAAGGACTAATACATTTATCACAAATAGACTGCACCTTTCCTTTCATCCGATACATATTACCAGAAGGACCGCCCAGATCACTAATATATCCTTTAAAGTCTTCATCTTGTGTGATGTGCTCCACTTCCTTTAAGATAGATTCCTTGGAACGGCTGGCAATAAATTTGCCTTGATGCGCCGAAATCGTACAAAAACTACAGCCTCCAAAACAACCTCGGTGCATGTTCACCGAAAACTTAATCATTTCGTAAGCAGGAATCGCTCCCCGTTTTTTGTACTTAGGATGAGGTTTACGAGTATAAGGCAAATCAAAAGAGGCATCAATCTCATTTTCCGTCATCGTTTGATAAGGCGGATTGATGACCAAGGTTTTGCCGCCCACATCTTGCAACAAACGCTTCGCATTCAGATTATTAGACTCTTGCTCTATGTATTTAAAATTACTAGCAAACAGCTTTTTATCTTCCAAACAAACTTCATGAGCATTTAAGCGTTTGTCTTTCCAGTTCTTATTTTTCGGCAAATTATCTTTATCAACCAAAAATGCCGTTTGGGCAATGGTTTTCAAAGAAGAAAAAGGCACGCCTTTATCCAACAAAGTAACCAAATCACGCAAAGGCTGCTCCCCCATTCCATAGACCAAAATATCTGCTGCCGAGCTTTCTAAGATCGTTGGCAATAATTCATCTTTCCAATAATCATAATGCGTAACCCGACGCAAGGAAGCTTCAATTCCCCCAATCATAACGGGTACATCAGGGTAAATATCTTTTAGAATTTTAGTATAAACCGTCGTGGTGTAATCGGGGCGAAAACCACTTTTACCACCAGGACTATACGCATCCGTGGAACGTCTACGGCGATTGGCAGTATAATGGTTGACCATAGAATCCATGCAACCAGAAGTGACCCCAAAAAATAATCTTGGTTGACCGAGTTTCTTAAAATCTCGCAAATCATCTTGCCAGTTCGGCTGTGGTACAATCGCCACTTTGAAGCCCATACTTTCAATGATCCGCCCAATAACAGCCCCGCCAAATGCAGGATGATCCACATAGGCATCCCCACTAAATAGAATGACATCTAATTGATCCCAGCCTCGTTTCTCAACTTCTTTTTTAGTCGTTGGTAGCCAGTCTGTTATTTCGTGTTTTTCTTGCATTTTTTATAATTTAACCCTGTTATCTTATCTCTGAGTACAGGACAAAAGTTTTTTTATCTAATAAAATACCGAATCTACTTAACCTTTTATTAGATCTTAGATCGCTGCGCTTTTAGACCTTAGATTTTAGACCCTATTGGAACTCAATAGAGTCTAAAATCTAAGCGTAAAACGCTCTAAAATCTAAAAGTGTAGCGATCTAAACTTTAAGAGCGAAGCGATTTTGATGGCTTCTTTCTTGATTTTTTATACTTTAAGCTATTCGTCAAATAGTTTTGCCTAGAACTTAATCCCCTGTTCTCAGACAAAGGTAAGTCATAATAGCGATACCATCAAATGTAATAGTAGACATTGCCGTCAAATCCATCTATCATTTAACCTTCAAAAAGAATTCTGGTTCACGAATAGACTCCAAAAGATTAAAATTTAAGGATTAAGAACCAACTCAACCATCGTCGTTCCGTTCCACTGTATTTGTTTAGAAATAGCTCCTACACTAACCTCAAAAAAACCATCAAAATCAGCGTTTTTATAACTAATTGCGTCATACTCTATCGGTAAAACTATATTTCCAACAGCGTCTACAATTCCTTTTTTTCCATTTTTAGTCACCACAAACAAAGGTTGTTCTGCTATTCTAAATGTATTGGTTTTCCATTGAACTGCTTGAATTTCTTCATAAATAACCTCCAAAATAAGTTGATTATTAATATCTAACACGCCCCATTTTCCTGCTTCTTTCACCAAAAATTGTGCTTTTTTCTTAGAATACTTATCAACAGCCTGCAAAGGTTTTAAGGCTTCTTTTTCAATCGGAATAATTGTTTTCAAGTTCTTGTTTAACAAACCCCACTTCCCATTTTCTTGAACCAATAGAAACGATTCTTTTTGATTATACCTCGTGTTATTAATCACTTCGGCAACCGAATCGTAAGATTCTTCTAGTGTAGCGTTTTTTTGCTTTGGGTCAAATAATTTCCATTTCCCCTCTTGTTTCAAGGCTAAAATATCATCGTACCATTCAATTTCGGTACAAGCTGCGGGCAATAAAAATTCTCCTGTTGTTTTTGCCAAGCCCCAAGTCGCTTCTTTTCGAACCAAAATAACATCGCCCATCATTCGAGGCATTATGCTATTTACCGTTAAAACAGTTTCTCCTTTTAGATTAAGTAAGATTTGATCGACTCCTTTTTTTCCGATTAAATAATTGCTATGGATGCGCTCCATAGAGTAATCTTTTCGATTAAATTTGATAATATCTAAAGACAAAAGAGTATCGTAATTCATAGAAACGACTGTTCGACCATTTGCCAAACACATTCCCCATTTTCCTTTTTGATTCTGTGCGAAATAATATTGTTGATCAAAATCAACGATTTGCTGCATTCTAGGGTTTTGATGTATTTGTTGTGCATTTAAAGCAAAATGAATAAGGCATAAAATAATTATATGAATAGATTTTAATTGCATAAAACTCGTGTATTGTGTTAATTGTAAAATGTATTGAATGGGGATATGTATTTTATTTGTACTTAGCCCAAAAGGGGCACAAAGATAGGGCGTAAAAAAGGATTAATCAAATAATTATGAAAAATAAATTCTTTTTTTTAAAATTTCTAGGAGCTGATAACGATTGATTTATCTTCTTTTTTTAATAAAAATTAAGTTTAGTGAACTTTTAGACAGAATACTTAGTTTAAAATATAAGCAAAGTAATTTATTTGTTGTAGTTTTAAGTATTCAGCAATAAATAGATTCAAATAATTGACCAATAAATAAGCATTATGAACCTCAACTTAGATCCCTTATTTACCCCACTAGGAAAAGAAAACAGGATTGATTTCGTAGCCTTCACTTTCTCTGGTGGAGAGCCTCATCTCAAAATCACTACTAATCTTGATGCAATTTTTGAGGTAACTATTACCCATCGCATCAATTCTTTTAATGATATGGGCTTTCTACTCCTTGCAGTGGATGCCCTTCGTCGCTCTGGCGTTAAAGAGATCAACCTAGTGATCCCTTATTTTCCTGCGGCACGACAAGACCGTGTAATGGTTACTGGAGAAGCTTTATCCGTCAAGGTTTATGCGGATTTAATTAATAATCTTCAACTAAAACAAGTAACGATTTTTGATGCTCACTCAGAAGTTGCCATCGCCTTGTTAGACAATTGCAATGCGCTTAACAATCATAAATTCATCCAAAAAGTAGTGGCTCAAATTGGGGCAGTCAAATTAATTTCTCCTGATGGTGGCGCACTCAAAAAAATCTATAAAGTAGCCGCTGCTTTGGACGGCATGGAAGTCGTCGAGGGGTCTAAATCTAGAGATGTCAAAACAGGCAAATTATCTGGATTTAAAGTCTATGTTGATGATTTGGAAGGTGCTGACTGTTTGGTGGTCGATGATATTTGTGATGGAGGAGGCACCTTTTTGGGCTTGGCAGCTGAATTAAAAAAGAAAAATGCAGGCAAATTATACTTGGCCGTCAGCCACGGCATTTTCAATAAAGGCTTAAAAGATTTATCACAATATTTCGATCTTATTTTCACAACAGATTCTATCCGAAATATGGATGCACAGGCACCATTAGTACAAATAAAATTAGAAGATAACTTACTATAATTCCCGTTCGTTACAAAACTCTACTGAGCTGATTAGCTATTTAAGATTAGAGTTTTTTTCATCATACAATGAAAAACAACGAACTATTCTCATAAAAAACAAATAACATGAAGACCATAAATCCATTATTATATACCGACGGTTACAAAGTAGATCACAGAAGACAATATCCAGACAAAACCACTTTGGTTTATTCCAACTGGACGCCTAGAAAAAGTAGAGTGGAAGGAATTGAAGACGTTGTCTTTTTTGGTTTGCAATATTTTATCAAAAAATATATTTTAGAAGATTTTCAACGCAACTTTTTTGACCAGCCAAAAGAAGAAATGGTCGCTCAATATGCTCGTAGAATCAACAATTACTTAGGCCCCAATTCCGTTGGGACGGAACATATTGCAGCTTTGCACGATTTGGGCTATATCCCTATGGTCATCAAAGCATTACCAGAAGGCGTTAGTGTACCGATTCGAGTGCCAATGTTTACGATGTACAATACCAAACCTGAATTTTTCTGGTTGACCAATTATTTTGAAACCTTATTGTCTGCTACCGTTTGGATGCCTTGTAATTCGGCTACTTTGGCTAAAAAGTACCGTCAAATTTTAGACAAATATGCACAAGAAACGGCTAGTAATTTGGACTTTGTAGATTGGCAAGGACATGACTTTTCGATGCGAGGAATGGCAGGTTTAGAAGCTGGAACGATGTCTTCTGCGGCACATTTATTGAGTTTTGCGGGAACAGATACAATTCCTACAATTGATTTTTTGGAGCATTATTATAATGCCGATTCGGATATCGAATCAGTTGGGGGGACGGTTGCCGCTACAGAACATTCCGTGATGTGTATGGGGACAAATTCTGGCGAATTAGAAACCTTTGAGCGTTTGGTAACCGAAATTTATCCAAATGGAATTGTGTCTATTGTTTCGGATACTTGGGATTTGTGGAAGGTTTTGACAGAGTATTTGCCTGCTCTAAAATCTGAAATTTTAGCTAGAGATGGAAAAGTGGTCATTCGTCCTGATAGTGGCGATCCTGTGGGTATTATTTGTGGTAATCCGAATGGAAAAACGGATATTGAAAAGAAAGGTGTCGTAGAAAGTCTTTGGGAAACCTTTGGCGGTACGATCAACGAAAAAGGATACAAAGAGTTAGATGGGCACATTGGAGCGATTTATGGCGATAGTATTACCTTGGATAGAGCAACTCAAATTTGTGAGCGACTCAAAGAAAAGGGCTTTGCTTCTACGAATGTGGTTCTTGGAATTGGCTCTTTTACGTATCAATACAACACTCGTGATACCTTTGGCTTTGCGATGAAAGCAACTTATGGTGAAGTGGATGGTCTTGGTAGAGCTATTTTTAAAGATCCAATTACGGACGACGGGACTAAGAAATCGGCGAAAGGTTTGATTAAAATTATCAAGGAAAATGGCATTTATTCTTTAATAGATCAAGTAACTTGGGCCCAAGAGAAAGAAGGCGAACTGAAAGAAGTTTTCAGAGATGGAAAGTTGTTAATCGACTTGAGTTTGAAAGAAATCCGTACAACTATAAAGAATTTTTAAGTCTTAAAGATTCATCGCAATTCTGTTTTAGCAAAAATTTCCGATTGGGAATTTTTGCTTTTTTTTAGCTCTATTAACGGTTGAGGAAGCACTTAAATCAATGTTATTCAAAATAAATGCTATCTTGATAATTCGAACTAATTTATCACATCAATTAATACAACTATGCAAACGATCATTCAAACATTCTACGAAGCATTTAAAAATTCTGACTCTGAGGGTATGAATGCCTGTTATCACAATGATATTGAGTTTTGTGACCCTGCTTTTGGCACCTTAAAAGGGAAGGATGCAAAAGCGATGTGGACGATGCTTTGCAAAAATGGCAAAGACGTTAAGGTCGAATATTCTAAGCTTAAAGCAAACGAAAAGACAGGGACAGCACATTGGGAAGCTTGGTATACCTTCTCCCAAACGGGGCGAAAAGTACACAATATTGTCGATGCAACATTTGAATTCAAAGATGGAAAAATCATTAAACACACCGATGATTTTCACCTGCGCAATTGGGCCAAACAGGCTTTAGGCTTGAAAGGTTTTTTATTGGGAGGTACTTCGTTTTTCAAAAAGAAATTGCAAGAGCAAACAGGGCATAATTTAGCAGAATTTCAAAAATCTCAAGCTTAATCCCTTGTCACAGAAATGATATAAACCCAAAAAACGCTTTGAATTAAAAATTCAAAGCGTTTTTCTTTTATTATAAAAGAGCCAATACTATATTGTAAGAATAGCTTTCTCTTTACTTTCCATTAATTTGTCTACCAAATTACTGTATTTATTTGTTAGATCCTGAACCATTGTCTCTTTGCTTTTTCCAGCATCTTCAGGATAGCCATCTTTCACCGCCTTCTTGATTTCATTCATAACATCACGTCTAGCATTACGAATACTAACTTTAGCATTTTCTACCAAAATGCTTGCTTGCTTAATCAAATCTCTACGTCGTTCTTCTGTTAACATTGGCAAAACAATTCGAATTATTTCACCATCATTTTGAGGCGTAACGCCCATATTAGCTTGAAAAATGGCTTGTTCAATCGCCTGTAACATTCCTTTTTCCCAGGGAGCGATAATTAAAGTACGACCATCTTGCGCTTTAACATTCGCCACTTGTGCGATCGCTGTTAGAGAACCATAATAATCTACTTTTACACCATCAAACATAGCTGGTGTTGCTTTTCCTGAGCGAATCCGAGCAGCATCTTTTTTAAAATGCTCAATAGCACCTTGCATGCTTTCCTCCGCTGTATCGATGTACAATTGTATGTCTTCTTCCATAATTTTCTAATATTTAATGCTTTTGTTGATCCACAAGATCACGACTTGGGGTTAATAAACATAGTATTTTAGGATTTTCTTTTAAACAAACAAAAAATTTCCTTAGAATTTTTTATTTTTCTTAAAAAGAACCCTTTCTGAAGTTCTTTTGCTCCACAAAAGTATTCATAACGACAAAATCCTAAAAATTATTATTCAACAAGCGTACCAATCAATTCTCCTTGTATAATTCTTGCTAAGTTTTTAGGCTTCCCAATATTAAATACAATAATCGGCATGTCATTTTCGGAGCACATTGTAAAAGCAGTCATATCCATGATATTCAATTTGGATTTGATGACCTCTGCAAAAGACACATTATCATATTTAGTTGCCAAAGGATCTTTCTCTGGATCAGCCGTATAAACACCATCAACACGTGTCCCCTTCAAGATCACATCCGCATTAATCTCACTAGCTCTAAGTGCCGCAGCAGAATCCGTTGTAAAGTAAGGATTGCCTGTTCCACCAGAAAAGATAATAACTCTTCCTTTTTCTAGGTGAGAAATCGCCCGACGACGAATATAAGGTTCTGCGATTTGATCCATTGTAATCGCAGTCATCAAACGCGTAAAGACACCGTTTGCTTCTAATGCACTTTGTAAAGCCAGTCCATTGATAACCG
>Ga0055584_100005635_pt1 | contig 12272 bp, 12 predicted proteins | sample OSDHelmetaG_FD_58716 | JGI IMG/M metagenome (GOLD analysis project Ga0055584, IMG submission 58716) | Pelagic marine sediment microbial communities from the LTER site Helgoland, North Sea, for post-phytoplankton bloom and carbon turnover... | ecosystem: Environmental > Aquatic > Marine >... | reverse complement strand
TTCTGTTGTTATTATCAAGTCTCAGGAAAATACTATAAATTATCCACCAGTTGAAAATATTCATAAAAAATCAATACTAAGAGAATCATTTTATCCGGCTAAAATATCCAAAGAAATAGAATCAAGAGCTATCATCAAATCATTTGAGATCGCAAATCAGATTTCACTAAATGGGGTCTTAGCAATAGAAATGTTTATTTTAAAGAACAATCAAATTCTAATAAATGAATTAGCTCCCAGACCCCATAACTCCGGACATTGGTCAATGGACGCATGCAATGAAAGTCAATATGACAATCTAATTAATTCAATTTTTTTTAAAGAACTTAAACCTCCACTAATAATTAGGAATTGTAGAATGATAAATTTAATAGGTAATGATTATAAAAAAATAGACTCTCTTAAAAAAAAATATAGATGCTATGATTATTTTAAAAAAGAGATTAGAGACTCAAGAAAAATGGGACATTATATCATCTTAGACCAACCAGATTCATAAATTTACTTTTTAATTTACCAAAAGTTAAAACAGCTTTGATTTGCTTTTCAACAAAATTTTCAAGATTATTTAAATCTCTTTTTTTTTGAGAAACCAAATACAAAAAAGAGTTTAGATAAATATTCATTAATATAAATCTTTTAGAATAAAAATTGAAATCTAATGACTTATCTCCTGCTAGAAACCAAATTTCATCAGAAATATAAAAAAGTATTTTAAATAAATTATTTGGAGACTTGCTTGAAAGATTTAGCTTGGCTAATTTCTTTAAGTCAATAATTTCGTCGGTTAGTAATAACCTCTTAACTACAAAATATTTTATTTTCTCATTTAATCTTAACTTTTTAAAATTTGTGGGTTTTTTGGACCTACTCATCATAGAATTGATAAGAAAGTTTAACTCCTTATTTAAAGATTGATATTCTTTTGGAAATGTATTGTTTAATATTTTTTCTTTTTCATTAGCTTTGATTTTTAATCTTTTTGCTACATTATCAAAAGCAGCACCAAAACTGGTTGTAACCATAAGTTCATCTACCAGATCTAAAAGAATTTGATATTTTTTGTCAATTTTTTGCATATTTATTAAAAAAACATTTACATTATCACATTTTTTTATATAAATGGAATTCATAATTTACGGAGATTAAAAATAATTAGAGTTCATGTAAAAGATAAAAATATTGAAAAAGCTATGAGAGCTATGAAAAAGAAGCTACAAAGAGAAGGTATTTTTAAAGAAATGAAGCAAAGAAGGGCCTATGAAAAGCCTTCTGAAAAAAAAGCAAGACTTCTTAATGAATGCACTAGAAGATATAAGAAATTGCTAAGAAAAAAAATAGAAATTCAAGGGTATTAAACCTAATTCATACCCTTAACAATATCTTCAACCATCTTTTTTGCGTCAGAAAACAACATCATAGTGTTATCTCGAAAAAATAACTCATTGTCTACGCCTGCATAACCTGAAGCCATAGATCTTTTTACAAAAAGAACAGTCCCAGCATTTTCTACATCTAAAATTGGCATGCCGTATATTGGACTAGATTTATCTGTTTTAGCTGCCGGGTTTGTTATATCGTTCGCACCAATTACAAAAACTGCATCTGTATTAGAAAACTCACTGTTAATTTCATCCAACTCAAAAACCTCATCATAAGGAACATTTGCTTCCGCTAATAGAACATTCATATGACCCGGCATTCTTCCCGCAACCGGATGAATAGCGTATTTTACAGTAACATCATTTTTCTTTAATATTTCGCACATTTCTCGCAAGGCATGTTGAGCTTGTGCTACAGCCATACCATAACCTGGAACAATTATAACATTACTGGCATTTGACATGATAAAAGCCGCATCGTCAGCACTCCCAGTTTTAACTGTTTTATTTTGATTTTTATCAACTGAAGCGCCTTCTTCAACACCAAATCCTCCCAGAATAACGCTTATGAAAGATCTATTCATTCCTTTGCACATAATATAACTTAGAATTGCTCCAGACGCACCAACAATGGATCCTACGATTATTAAAAGATGGTTTGATAAAGTAAAGCCTATACCAGCAGCTGCCCATCCTGAGTAAGAATTCAGCATTGATACAACAACCGGCATGTCAGCACCACCAATTGGTATAATGAGCAAGACTCCAAGAAGAAGTGCTAAAGAAACAATTAACCAAAAAGTATTAGATGAAGCTTCCAATGTAAAAATTATAGTTAAAACAATCAAAGATATTAATATTAATAAATTGATGAAATGTTGGGCAAAAAAAGTTATTGGAGCCCCGCTTACTAACCCTTGTAGCTTTAAAAAAGCTATAATTGAGCCTGTGAAAGTTATTGCACCAATTGCAACTCCGAGTGACATTTCAACCAAGCTTGCTTTAAAAATATTACCATTACCATCGACAATACTATAACTTTCAGGTGAATTAAAGGCACTAGCAGCTACAAATACGGCAGCTAGACCGACCAAGGAATGAAAGGCAGCCACTAATTGCGGTAATGCAGTCATTTCAATTTTTAGAGCGATATATGTTCCTAATCCACCGCCAACTATTATTCCTAAAATTATTAGCGTTAAAGAATCAACATTTGGGTTAAATAAAGTTGTGATTATAGCGATTATCATTGCTATAATCCCCATTATGTTGCCATTTCTGGCAGATTCAGGATGTGATAATCCCTTAAGAGCTAATATAAAAAAAATAGCTGATATTAGATAAAATATAGCAGTCAAATTTTCAGTCATTTTTCTTTTTCTTATCTTTCTTCTTAAACATTGATAGCATCCTGTGAGAAACTACAAAACCTCCAAAAATATTGACTGATGCCAAAACAATCGCAAGAAAACCCATTATGGATGAAAAATTAATTTCTTCAGGACCGGCTGCAATTATGGCACCTACAATGATTACACTAGAAATTGCGTTGGTAACTGCCATCAGTGGAGAATGAAGTGCTGATGTCACACCCCATATCACGTAGTATCCAATTATACATGCAAGTACAAATATCATTAGTAAGTTAATTATTGGGTCAATATTTTCCATGAAATTCCTATTTTAGATTTTTTATTATACAAGTATCTTTGACTACTTCATCATCAAAATTAAAATCTTTGAACTTACCCGATTCACAAGAATTCAACAAAAAATTGAGAACATTCTTGGAGAATAGTCTCGAAGAATCATGAGATACAGTTGATGCAAGATTCAGCGGACCAACAATTTTTACTGATTTGTATAACACTTCAGCATTATGTTTAGTTAGTTCGCAGTTACCACCAAACTCTGAAGCTAAATCAATTATTATACTTCCTACCTTCATTTGATTTACCATTTTTCTTGTGATTAAAACTGGTGCTTTTTTTCCAGGGATTAGTGCTGTAGAAACTACAATGTCCATTTTTTTTAAGGTATCTTCTAATAATTTAGCTTGTTTTTTTTTGTACAAATTTGACATTTCTTTAGCATAACCAGCTGCTGTTTCTGCAGATTCGTCTGATTCTATACTTACAAATTTAGCTCCTAAACTTTCGACTTGTTCCTTGGTTGCGGATCTTACATCAAATGCAGACACAACTGAACCTAGTCTTTTAGCAGTTGCTATAGCCTGTAGACCTGCGACACCTGCTCCTATTACTAAAACTTTTGCTGGAGCAACGGTTCCCGCTGAGGTCATCATCAAAGGAAAAGCCTTATTAAACATACTTGCGGCATCGATTACAGCTTTATAACCAGATAAATTACTTTGAGAAGATAAAACGTCCATACTTTGCGCTCTGGAGATTCTTGGCATCTTTTCTAGTGCAAAAACATTAACATTTAATTTTTTTAGATTAGTAAATTCTGCTTTAAACTTTTGCTCGTAAATTAAAGATAGAATATTGCATTTTTTTATGAAATTAAACTCATTAATTTTTTTGAAATTTTGAGGCCTTTGGATTTTTACAATTACTTTAGCGTTCTTATATAAATCATTAATTTTTGATGAGATTTTTGCTCCGGCCTTTTTGTATTCTTCGTTTGTAAAAGATGAAGCAAGTCCAGCATCGCTTTCAACAAAAACATCAAAACCCATTTTTTTTAATGAAGGTATTGAGTCTGGTGTAACCCCTACTCTATTCTCACCAGCGGTTATTTCTTTAGGTACAACTAATTTCATAGGCGTTAACTTAACTTAATTTTTCTAATTCATCTATAAAATTTTTCATAATCTTTATTCCAAGCTCCCAGAAATCTTTTCGTGATGGATTTAGATCAAATTTTTTTAATGAATCTTTGTAATGTAAACTTCCGCCACTCTCTAATAATTTAATATATTTTTCATTAAATTTGGGAAATTTACTCTCATATCTACTATACAATGTATTTACTAAACAATCACCAAACGCATAAGCGTAAACATAAAATGGGGAGTGAATGAAATGCGGGATGTAGGACCAAAAATACGCATAGTCATTATCAAGTTTGACATAATTTCCTAAGCTTTCTTTTTGAGATTTAATCCAAATTTTGGATATTTCTTCTACAGAGATCTCACCGTCTACTCTTAGACTATGTATTCTTCTTTCAAAGTCAAAAAAAGATACCTGCCTTACAACAGTATTCAGCATATCTTCAACTTTAGAACGCAAAAGAAATATTTTCTCAGATTTTTTACTTGCTGATTTCAATAAAAACTTAAATGTAAGCATTTCTCCAAAAACACTAGCAGTTTCAGCAAGGGTAAGTGGGGTATCTGAAATAAGAAGTCCATTCTTATTGGCTAAATATTGATGAATTCCGTGACCTAACTCATGTGCTAACGTCATTACATCTCTAATTTTTCCTTGAAAGTTTAACAGAATATAGGGGTGACATGAAGGAACGGTTGGGTGAGAAAAAGCTCCAGACATTTTACCTTTAAGTACTGAGGCATGAATCCACTTTTTTTCAAAAAACATTTTTGCGATATCTCCTGCCTGAGTATCAAAGTCATAGTAAGAATTTAAAACTATATCCTTTGCTTCATTCCATGAAATTTTCTTTTCAATTAATTTCGGATAGGGTGCATTTCTATCCCAGAAATTTAGTTTTTCAGTTTTAAAAAATTTAGACTTATATTTATAATATCTATGACTAGTTAATTTGTAATTTTTTTTAACTGTGTTAATTAATGTGTCAACGTCAGCTTTATCTATTTGATTGGAAACATGTCTCGAAGATTCAGCAAATTTAAAGCCCCTAATATCTTTATCAATGTCAAGATCCTTAGATATGTTGTTCATGATTGAACCGAAATAAAAAGAATTTTCTTTTAGTGTTGTGCCAAAACTTAGGGCTGATTTCTTTCGAATAGAGCTATTTGACGATGACATCAGATCTAATATTTCACTTTCACTTAATTGTTTTCCATCAAAGTTAAATTTTAATCGAGCCATAAATTGATCAAAAAATTTAACCCATGAACTTGAACTAGTTATAGACTTTTGCATAAGAATTTTTTCAACAGGCTCTGATTTTTGGTATTTTTTATTTTTTACAAGATTATTTACCCAGCTACCAAATTTTGTTTTTCCCAAGTTACTTAACTTTTCATCTGATAAATTACTTATCTCAAGAGTAAAAAAGATAAGATTTATTTGAAATTTATTTAACTTTTCCTCAATATCCTGAAAAAATTTAGTTTTTTCTGCATCAATTTGATCAGTACAATATGTAAGAAAGGAAAAACTATGGATGAATTGAATCTTTTCTGCAATATTTTCATATTCTATAATAGAGTTCTCTAATGACCTTTTATTAAGAGAACTTAATTTATTTTTAAATTTTTTATTAAATAATTTTGACTGCTTATCCACAAGATATAAGTCATCATTAATCTTGGTGGATTTAATATTAGTATAAAAGTCTTTAAGGTTCCAAACTGGTAAATTAGTCATTTTAATTTTAAATTCATGTTAAATTTTGTATTCTATTTTTATAAGTATTTTTATTATGATTTCAAATGATTTAGAAAATATAAATTCTTTACCTGATATTTTATTCAGGAATACCAAAAATTTTCCAACAAAAAAATTCTTATTTAAAAAAAAAAATGAATTGTGGTCTGGCAAAAGCTACAAAAATATAAATAAAAATGTTTTAACAATAGCTCAATCATTAATTGAAAAAGGAATAAAAAAAAATGATAGAGTATTATTAATTTCCACCAATAGAATCGAATGGGTTGAAATTGATTTTGCTATAATGACAATTGGAGCAATTACAGTTCCATCATTTGTAACCAATAGTGTTAAAGATAATATTTATATTATAAAAAATTGTAATCCTAAGCTGATAGTTTTTGAGAATAAAAAGACACTCAACTTAAACAAAAACATTTTAAATTTTTTTCCCAAAGAGAAAATCATTCTAATTGATGATCATGAAGGATTTCAATCATACAGCAAACTTTTAGATTCAAATAAATTTTTAAAAAAAATCCCTAATATAAAAAGATCAGATATTTCAACAATTATTTATACCTCTGGGACAAGTGGTAATCCTAAGGGAGTGATTCTCACTCATGACTCAATTATACATAATTTGGAGGCTGCATTAGAGATCTTTAATGATTTAAAAATAAATCATGAAAGATTTATATCTTTTCTTCCCTTATCTCATTCATACGAAAGAGTTGCAGGAATGTTATTTCCTTTATTTATCAATGCTGAAATATTCTTTTGTTCATCACTAGACAAACTCCTTACAGAAATTAAGGAAGTAAAACCTACAATTTTCTCAGCTGTTCCGAGGTTATATGACAATATTTATAAGAAAATAAAGTTTAAAATCTTCAAAACACAAGGAGTTTTCTTTAGATTAATAGAATTAGTAATAAAAAAAAGTGAATCATTAAATGATTCCAATAGATCCAATCATATAAATTATTTAGTTTTATTTTTTATACGTATTTTATTCAAAAGAAAAGTAACAAATATTCTTGGTGGACAAATAAAAGTTTTGATTTCAGGTGGTGCAGCCTTAAATCCAGTTACTGGATACTTTTTTAATGGGATAGGATTAAGATTACTACAAGGTTATGGACAAACTGAGGCCTCACCTTTAATTAGTTGTAATTTTGTAAATTTTAATGATCCTCAAACTGTAGGTTTTCCAGTAAAAAATACAAATGTAAAAATATCAACAGATGGTGAAATTCTTGTGAAAGGGCGTAATGTTATGAAAGGATATTGGAAGAACAAAGATCTTAGTAAAAAAACTATTATTGATGGTTGGCTTCATACAGGTGACCTTGGCCTTTTTGATAAATTGGGAAGGATAATAATAAATGGTCGTAAAAAAGATTTAATTGTTACATCTGGTGGTGATAATATATCAGTTCAAAAAATTGAGGGAATGCTCAATCAATTTATAGAAATTGAGCAAGTGGCCGTTTTCGGAGATAACAAACCATATCTAATTGCTTTAATTGTTCTTAATCAAATTATAAAGAAAATCGACATAAAAAAAATATTAAAAATTACTAATGAAAGATTAAATAGTATTGAAAAAATTAGAAAATTTATTGTAATAACCGAACCATTTACATACGATAATGGAATGCAAACACAAACCACAAAATTGAAAAGGAACAAGATCTTTGATTTCTATAAAAAGGAAATAGATCAATTATACAACTAAATTTTATGGTATAATTTATACCAATCCACAAATTTTGGTATTCCTTCTCTAATATTTACTTTAGGTTTAAAATTTAGGTCTTTTGTGCTTTCACTGATCTCCGCAAATGTGTCTTTAACATCACCAGGTTGTATAGGAAGCAATCTTTTCTTGGCCTTAATACCAATAGTTTCTTCAATTAAATTTATAAAATTTGATAAATCTTCTGGATTGTTATTTCCTAGATTATAAATTCTATGCTGAAAATTTTTGTCTAAATTAACGGCACCCATTATTCCATCAACAATATCAGTGATAAATGTAAAATCTCTTTTCATCTTTCCATTATTAAAAACTTTTATTTCATTACCCTCGAAAATTTTTTTTGTAAAAATAAAAGTAGCCATATCTGGCCTTCCCCACGGTCCATAAACTGTAAAAAATCTCAAACCTATGCATTGAATACCAAACAAGTGAGCATAAGATTCAGAAATTAATTCACCAGACTTTTTGGATGCAGCATATATTGAAACGGGGTTGTCAACCCTTTGCTTGATTGAGAATGGTAGTATTTTATTACCTCCATAAACAGAAGACGAACTTGCATATATAAATTTTTTTGCCTTAACCTTTTTTGCTAATTCTAACATATTTACATGTCCAAGGATATTTGAATTGATATATGAATAAGGGTCTTTAAGAGAATGTCTTACACCTGCCTGGGCCGCTAGATTTATAATAACGTCTATCTCATTTGCTTTAAATTTTTTAACAAGATTTTTATTTTCAATATCTATCTTTATGAATTTAAAATTATTAAATTTTTTAAGAATTTTTAATCTACTTTTTTTTAAATTTAGATCATAATAATCATTAAGATTATCAACGCCAATAACGTCATGCTTATTTTTTAATAATAATAAGGATGTATGAAAACCGATAAATCCAGAGGAACCAGTTACTAGTATTTTCATTTATTATCAATTGGTTTTTGAAATTTCTTCTTCCAATCTTTATAACTCATACCGTAAATATCAGACCTAACTTTTTCATAATCAAGAGTTATATTATTCTTTTTTGCCTCTTCAACCATCCATTTTGAAATACAATTTCTACAAAATCCTGCCAAATTCATCAGATCAATATTTTGTAAATCTGTATTCTCTTGCAAGTGCTTTATCAAACGTCTAAGTGTTGCTGATTCAATCTTATATTTTAAACTTTTATCATCCATCGACTAATTCCTTAAAAATTTTTAAAAATATTTCAGTGTATTTATTAATGCCTTTTATATTATTAATCAAATCGTTTCTAATTTCTATTGTAATATTGTCAATTAATCCATTTTTAGAATGTTTATCTAAAGTATAATTATAATGAAAACCTGAATATGGATAATTCCTACCATAATGAATGCTAAGCTCTGATAATTTCTTTTGAATATATAAGAGCAGATTCATATTTTTATTCCACAACAATCCGACCTCAACTCCTCTATTGAAAGTTTTGTATTTTTTCGTAAAACTATGTATAGAAATTAAGAAGACCTTCTCATATTTCGTTTTTTTTTTGTTAATAAGTTTCGAAATTTCAGCATGATATATATTATAAAAATTCTTCACTCTTAAATCTTTTTCCTTTTTTCTGATTTTATAATTAATAGGTATCTCAACATCAAATGTACTTGATACAATTAAATCTTTATCGATTTTTTTTCTATTCGGATCGATCAAAAGTCTTGAGAAATTAGATAAAACACAACTTTGTTTAAGTTTTTTTGTTAAATAAAGCGTTAAACTTTTAGCACCAATGTCATAGGCCATATGGCTGTTAAGAATCTTTGAATTTGCAAATTCTTTTCTATATTTTTTATCGATATTATTCGTAGCATGGTCACAAATAAAAATTATATGGTTTTTTGAATTAAAATTTGAGTTCCTAACAGAGTAAACCTTTTTCATTATAAATAAACTATATTAAAATATCTTTGATTATAGTATGTTTAAAATAAATAATGATAAGAAATAGAAACACAAAAATCATAGCGACATTAGGTCCCTCATCCTCGTCTCCTTTAAAAATTCATTCCCTTTTTCAAGCAGGGGCAGATATCTTTAGATTAAATTTTAGTCATGGAAGTCATGAAGATCATAGGAAGAGAGTTTTTCATATTAGACAATATGAAAAAAGATTAGGAAGACCCATTGGTATTCTAGGAGATCTTCAAGGTCCCAAATTAAGGATTGGCAACTTTAGAAAACCTTTTGTTATCTTAAAAAACAACCAAAAATTTACTTTGGATTTAGAAAACAAATTGGGCGATACAAAAAGAGTTTTATTACCTCATCCTGAGATTTTTAAATCAGTAAAAAAAAATACTAGAATACTAATTGATGATGGAAAAATAATTCTTAACATCGAAAAGGTTTTTTCTAATAAAATTCAAACAGAGGTAATAAATGGAGGGAAAATATCAAATAAGAAAGGTGTTAATATCCCTGATACTTTCATAAAACTCTCATCTCTGACTCCCAAAGATATAAAAGATTTAGAGCTTTGTTTAAATTTAAGTTTAGACTACATTGCCCTTTCATTTGTGCAAAAAACAAAAGACTTAATTGATTTAAAAAAATATACTGGCGATCAGACTTCCATAATGGCGAAATTTGAAAAACCTTTGGCTATTAAAAGAATGGATGACATTCTTCTACATTGCGATGCTGCAATGGTTGCTAGAGGTGACTTAGGTGTTGAAATGCCACCTGAAGAAGTTCCAATTCTCCAAAAAAGATTAGTTGATCGTAGTAGAGAGCATGGAAAACCAGTCGTTGTAGCCACTCAAATGCTTGACTCAATGGTAAACGCACCCTCACCAACCCGAGCTGAGGCATCAGACGTTGCTACTGCTGTTTTTGATGCAGCCGATTCACTCATGCTTTCAGCTGAGACTGCTTCTGGAAAGTTTCCTGTAGAATCAGTAAAAATTATGGATCGAATAATTAGAGGTGTCGAATTTGATCCTTCATATAGACAAATTCTTGATAGTAAAAAAATTAAATTACAGCAAACAACTTCTGATGCTATTAGTTCAGCTGCTTCACAAGTGGTAAAAACAGTAGAAGCTAAAGCTATTTTTACATATACAAGGTCAGGTGCTACTGCAAAAAGAGCAGCTAGGGAAAGACCTACTGTTCCAATTATTGGTCTTTCACCAGACAGATTAACAGCTAGACAACTTGCACTGATATGGGGGGTACATTCTATTCACGCTCTTGAACCAAAAAGTTTTTCTGGAATGATTGATAACGCCTGTTACTTGGCTAAAATTGAAAAAATTGTGAAAAAAGGTGACTATGTTGTAATAACTGCTGGAGCACCTATAGGAGTGTCTGGGTCAACAAACAATCTTAGAATAGCAAGAATAAGTTAACCTTGTCTTGCTTTAAACCTTGAGTCAGTTTTATTAATGACGTACAATCTTCCTTTTCGCTTCACCACTCTACAATCTCTGTGTCTAAGTTTTGCTGATTTTATAGATCTTAATACTTTCATTTTACTTCTTTCAATATTAAAAATAAATAATTCTTTAAATTTGTCAATTAAAGAAAAATTATTAGTATTATGAAATGATAAATAAAATACTAAATATCCTGGATAAAATTATCGAAGTATCTGGAAAAATTTCAAGTTTGTTAATCATTCTACTTATCGGGTTGGTTTCTATTTCAGTTTTTCTTCGGTATTTATTTTCAGTTGGATTTGTTTGGCTCCAAGATTTATATATCTGGGTACATTCTTTGTTTATTCTCTTGGGAATTGGCTATACACTTAAAAAAGATGAGCACGTTAGAATCGATATACTTTATAGGGAGTTATCAAAAAAAATGAAAAAAAATATTAATACTATTGGATATCTTTTATTTTGTATCCCTTTTACTTATTGTTTAACCTCAAGTAGCTTTGATTATTTCTTAAGATCATATTTATTGAGTGAAAACTCAAAAGAAACAGGAGGTCTACCAAATATATATATCTTAAAGTTCTTCATCTTCTTCTTAGGATTAATTTTTATTTTGGAGATATTTAGATTTCTAATAACCGTACTCAAAAAAAATGGAAATAGTTAGTCACGAATTTTTTTGCTTTTTATTGTTTTTTGTCTTAGCAATCCTTTTAATTGCTGGTTATCCCGTTGCTTTGACGCTAGCCGGAGTTTCGATTTTGATTGGATTAGCTGGCTATGCTCTAGACTTATTCCCAATTATTCTCCTAAATGTTTTGCCTAACAGAATTTTTGGAATTATTAGCAATGAAACATTAATTGCTGTCCCATTATTTATCTTTATGGGAGTAATGCTTGAAAGATCAGGGATAGCTTCAGAACTTCTTGAAAGTATAAGTAAAATTTGGGGTGAGGTCAGAGGCGGTTTAGCTTACTCAGTTCTGGTAGTTGGAGTCTTGATGGCAGCTTCAACAGGAATCGTTGGAGCTACTGTTGTCACAATGGGCATATTAAGTTTACCATTAATGTTAAAATGGAACTACAATAAAAGAATTTCGACTGGAATAATATGTGCAAGCGGTACTTTAGGTCAAATAATCCCCCCATCAATTGTTTTGGTT
>Ga0055584_100005634_pt1 | contig 12275 bp, 8 predicted proteins | sample OSDHelmetaG_FD_58716 | JGI IMG/M metagenome (GOLD analysis project Ga0055584, IMG submission 58716) | Pelagic marine sediment microbial communities from the LTER site Helgoland, North Sea, for post-phytoplankton bloom and carbon turnover... | ecosystem: Environmental > Aquatic > Marine >... | reverse complement strand
AGTAAAAATATGTATTCGTGAAATCGGTCAAACTTGCTAATCAGGGGCAGTAGTAAAAAGCGTACAGCACCCCAGGCGAAGAGGATTAACAGCGGAAGGTTTAGCAGGGTCAATCCTAGTTTTAACATTGTGTTATCGCCAGGTGTTGAAAGGCTTAACAGTACGATAAGCACAAAAATCGCGATCATATCCTGAATAAGCAATAGACCTATCATTAGTTCGCCAATATGCCGATGATGTAACACGGTGGTGGGAAGTAGCTTGATGCCAATGATGGTTGACGAAAACATCATCGCCGCACCGATAATGGATGACTCCAACTGACTGAATCCAAAGCTTTGGGCTACCAGGTAGCCACACGCCATGAAAAGGGCACTACTCAGTAGAGCTACAACTGTTGCCTTTTTAAGCGTGGCTAGTAGCGCCTGGGGCTGCATATCCAATCCAAGTAAAAAGAGCAGGAAGATAATACCAATATGGGCAATATCGGCGAGCAATTGCACATCGGTGACCATACTCATGCCATAGGGACCAATAGCTGCCCCTAGTGCTATGTAGGCGAGAATGATTGGTTGTCGGGTATACAACGCTACAGACGCCAGTACGGCAGCGCCGGTAAAAATCAGAAAAAATGAGTAGGTTAGGGTCGCACCTTCCATAAAGTTGCTAATTATAAGTCCCGTAGCGCAGTTGAGCGCTTCATGGACGGTTGCTTAGCGTCTGCGAAATAGAGGCTGTGGATCGGTGGCAGAAGCCTGGTAATAATCGGAGAAGTCACCAAGGCTCTCTAATGCATCGGCAAGGTTGGCTTCACTTGAAAACTGAAAAGCATTAACGCCGCAGCGCTTCAAATAAAACAGTTGGTCACGGATGAAATCTCCGATGGCGCGAATCTCTCCCGCAAACTGATATTTTTCCCTCAGTTCTCTAGCTTGGCTAAAACTTCGGCCGTCCATGAATGTATTGAAATTAAGTGCTATGGCCGTAAGGTTTTGCAATTTTCCGTTGAGGCAGCTGGACTCTTGGTCGGAATTCAGTATAACCCCCCAGAGTTTATTTGAATCCAGATTGTCTCTAACTTTACACCACAAGTCATAATCCAGAAAAATACTGCTGGCGTTTTGACTAATATCTTTCAGCTGCTGTTCGTCGCTGACAAAGCACCAGTGATCTTCGGCAATGCTGTTGTCTTTAATTATTTTTTGCATAGACACTCTCTTTGAAAGGCTCGATCCCGGTACGTCGGTAGGTGTCGAGAAAGTTTTCCTCAGCAGTGCGCAGATTAGTATAGGTAGTGAGTATTTTTTCAATAACATCAGGGACATCTTCTTGAGAAAATGAAGGTCCGAGAATTTTAGCTATTGAAGCATCCTTGCCCTGATTTCCACCCAGGCATACTTGATAAAACTCCTGACCTTTTTTATCGACACCCAGTATACCGATATGACCAATATGGTGATGGCCGCAGGCATTCATGCAGCCAGATATATTGAGATCGATAGGGCCGAGATCATAGAGGTAGTCAAAATCATCAAATTTTGCCTGAATAGCCTCAGCAACTGGAATTGACTTGGCGTTGGCCAGGGCGCAGTAGTCGCCCCCAGGACAGCAAATGACATCAGTGAGGTGGCCCAGATTGGGCGTGGCCAGCTTAAGTTTCTTGAGGCGTTGCCATAGTTGATACAGGTCGGCCTGTTCCACGTCTGCTAGCACCAGATTTTGCTGATGGGTTGAACGCAATTCTCCAAAGCTGTATAGGTCGGCCAAATCCGCGATAGCTTCCATTTGCTTATCGGTGACATCGCCTGGCACATAGCCAGTAGCCTTCAGGGAGAGGTTGACAATGCGGTAGCCTGGGATCCTGTGTTGCTGGGTGTTGATCCTCAGCCAGTTAGAAAATTCAAAATCCGCATCAGCCTGCTTTGCCAATTGATTGTCGCACTCAGTTGAATTTAACTGCTTATAAGCAGGTGCGGTGAAAAAACCTTTGCAGCGCTCTATCTCGGTATCAGTAAGGGTCGATGGACCCTCTTTTAACTCCTGCCATTGTTCATCAACCTTGGCACGGAATTCATCAACCCCCATAGCCCGAACCAGAATTTTGATGCGGGCTTTATATTTGTTGTCTCGTCTACCATGACGGTTATAAACTCTAAGTATGGCTTCGAGGTAGGTAATGAGATGTTGTTTGTCGAGAAACTCATTAATAACAGAGCCAATCACCGGTGTTCTGCCCAGGCCTCCACCGACTATGATTTTAAAGCCGGTTTTACCCCGATTATTTTTGACCAGTTCGATACCTATATCATGCGCATAGATAGCTGCTCGGTCGCCTTCACTACCACACACAGCGATTTTGAACTTTCGCGGTAGAAAAGCAAATTCAGGATGAAAAGTTGACCATTGACGTATGATCTCGCAATAGGGGCGAGGGTCCTCGAATTCATCAGTGGCTACGCCTGCAAACTGGTCAGTGGTGGTATTTCTGATGCAGTTGCCGCTGGTTTGAACTGCATGCATTTCAACTTCGGCGAGTTCGGCGAGAATGTCAGGTACGTCTGCAAGGTTTGGCCAGTTAAGCTGTAGATTTTGGCGAGTGCTAAAATGGGCATAGCCCTTGTCGTAACGACGGGTGATATCGGCCAATTTGCGTAACTGACGAGAGTTGAGCATTCCATAGGGAATAGCGATGCGCAGCATCGGTGCCAATCTTTGAATATAGAGGCCATTTTGCAAGCGCAGGGGCAGGAACTGCTCATCGCTTATCTCACCAGCAAGATAACGCTCGGTTTGCCCGCGATACTGCTCGACTCGTTCATTAATTATGCGCTGGTCATGCGCGTCGTATACATACATGTATCTTACAACCTAGACGTGTTTTTTGTATGGTTATTAGGCGGCTAGCCTTATTTCAGGGGCGCTACCTTAACAGAAATCTTACCATTCTAAAATGCTGCAATGGCTGTTCTAGCTAGCTTAAAAAGTTATAACTATATAACGCTATTTCGGACTTCGGTATTGTGAATTTACTGTTATAATCCGGCGCGACCAGCGTTAATAATTATGACTTAAGGAAATCAAGATGTCCGATACCGAAACTAAAACTGAATACAATGATGGGCTGGCAGATTCTTGTGCTGCGATTGCGGTAATTGCTCTGATAGTTGTCACTGTTGTCTACTGGCTAAGTGGCATGCCATCTTAATCAGTTAGCTAGAGAGTGGCTCTGTATTTTAGGAGGCACTCTCTAGTACTGTATTTACAATGAAAAATACAGATATCACGAATAGCACTGTAAAAATGATTCCCCCGATTACGAAGGTGCTGAATTTACCTTTCTTGAAATCTCTTTCTCTATTTTCTCTACTTTGAACACCAAAAGCCGCTGCAGCAACACTGCCAAAAATCTGCAATATATTCGGCTTTTTCTGCTGTTTCACTGACGTTAAAAATTTGCCTTTCATATATTCTCTCTTTATACGCTGAACATTGTTAATCATAACAGCTCAGCTTATCTAATTGTTCAGATCAATCAATTGAGATTTGGCCTAAGCCAGCGCTCCATCTCCTGTGTGGATATGCCTTTACGCTGCGCCAGCGATTGCAATTGATCTGGACCAATCTTGCCCACTGCAAAATACCGAGCGTCAGGGTGAGAGAAGTAAAATCCACTAACTGAAGCCGCTGGTGTCATAGCATAGCTTTCTGTTAACTCAACACCAATATTTTGCTGGACAGACAGTAATTTGAATAACGTCTCTTTCTCCGTGTGGTCAGGGCAGGCAGGATATCCCGGCGCAGGTCTTATGCCGCGATAACTTTCTTTGATTAGTTGCTGGTTATCGAGCTTCTCATCGGCAGCATATCCCCAGTATTGTTTTCTGACCTGGAGATGCAATGTTTCAGCAAAGGCTTCAGCGAGACGATCTGCAAGTGCCTTAGCTAGAATGGAATTATAGTCATCATTGTTATTTTCAAATTCAGCGACCAGCGTATCAAGACCGAAGCCAGTACTGACAACGAATCCGCCAATATAGTCGTCTACACCACTGTCAGTTGGCGCGACGTAATCAGCAAGGCTAAAGTTTGGCTGCCCATTGACCTTGTCCGTTTGCTGGCGTAAATGGTGAAGAGTGGCTATTGAATTATCTCTGGATTGGTCTTCATAGAGCTCAATGTCGTCGTTATTGCTACTATTGGCATGCCAAAACCCATATACCGCTCTTGCTGTTAGCAGTTTTTCATCGATAAAACGCTTGAGCATAGCCTGGGCATCCTCGTATAGCTGGCTGGCGGCCATTCCAACTTTCTCATCTTCGAGAATTTGTGGAAATTTTCCAGCTAATTCCCAGGTGATAAAAAAGGGTGTCCAGTCGATTCTCTCAATCAGCTCGGCGATCGGGTAGTCCTCAATAACCCTGATGCCAGTAAATTCAGGCTCAGGGGGCGTATAGTTTTTCCAGTCAAACTTAAACCTGCGCTCACAGGCTTGCTCATAGGGCAGTTGCTTGGCTTTGGGCTTTCGATTGGCATGACGCTCTCGCACCAGTTTATAGTCTTCTTTTACTGATTTGACATAATCAGCTTTTAATTCGTCACTGATTAATTGGGTTGCGACTGCAACACTGCGGGAGGCATCAGGAACATAGAGGGTCGCGTCATTGCTGTAATTGGGTTCAATTTTCACAGCCGTGTGTGCCTTGGAGGTTGTAGCACCACCAATAAGCAGAGGAATCGAAAACCCCTGACGTTGCATTTCTGAGGCGACATGAGCCATTTCATCTAAAGAGGGTGTGATAAGACCACTCAGCCCTATTATGTCGACCTGTAGTTCTTTCGCCTGCCTGAGGATTTCATCGCAGGCAACCATGACCCCAAGGTCAATCACTTCGAAATTGTTGCATTGCAACACAACACCGACAATATTTTTGCCAATGTCGTGCACGTCACCCTTGACCGTAGCCATCAGTACCTTGCCACTGGTCTGGCTGCCACCGTCTTTGGCTTGTTCAATAAATGGCTGCAAGTGAGCGACTGCCTGCTTCATTACCCGAGCACTTTTAACAACCTGTGGTAAAAACATTTTACCTTCACCGAACAGATCACCAACAACATTCATGCCATCCATCAAAGGACCTTCAATAACCTGGATAGGGCGTTCAAATTGAAGCCTAGCTTCTTCTGTATCTTCGATAATAAAACTATTGATGCCCTTCACTAGAGCGTGTTCGAGGCGTTTGCTCACAGGCTCATCACGCCAGGCTAAATTGTCCTTGCTCACATACTCCGACTCAGTGTCACGGTACTTTTCGGCCAGCTCCAGAAGTCGCTCAGTTCCACCTGCATCACGGTTTAGTACAACATCTTCTACGGTATTGCGCAGGTCTTCGTCGAGGTCGTCATATACAGCCAGCTGTCCGGCATTGACGATTCCCATATCCAGTCCAGCTTTAATACTGTGATAGAGAAAGACTGAGTGAATAGCCTCACGAACGGGGTTGTTTCCCCGAAATGAAAATGAAACATTGCTGACGCCGCCTGAAATCAGTGCTCCCGGTAGATTGTGTTTTATCCATTTTATGGCTTCGATAAAGTCGACGGCATAGTTGTTGTGTTCGTCGATGCCAGTGGCAATAGCAAATATATTCGGATCAAAAATGATATCACTGGGCCTAAAGCCCACGATATCGACTAAAACACGATAGGATTTCTCGCAAATTGCTATCTTCCTGGCGAGCGTGTCAGCCTGGCCTTCTTCATCGAAGGCCATGATAACTACAGCAGCTCCATAGCGCAGACACAATTGTGCTTTTTCGATGAACTCCTGTTCACCTTCTTTCAAGCTGATGGAATTCACAATTGATTTGCCGGCGACACATTTCAGGCCCGCTTCGATGATGTCCCATTTTGAGGAATCGATCATTATCGGCACCCTGCAGATATCAGGCTCGGTGGCTACCAGTTTTAAAAAATGCGTCATCGCATGGTGGGCATCCAGCATGCCCTCATCCATATTGATGTCGATAATCTGGGCGCCATTTTCCACTTGCTCTCTTGCAACCTCGAGTGCTGTTTCATAGTCATCATCAATAACAAGGCGTTTGAAACGCGCTGAGCCAGTCACATTGCAACGCTCACCAACGTTGACGAACAGCGAGTCTGCCTTAATGGTCAGAGGCTCCAGGCCACTGAGTCGACATGCTGCCTCTGGATTGGGTATTGTTCTGGGTGCAATTCCGTTGACGGCTTCGGCTATCGCCTTAATGTGCTCTGGGGTTGTGCCACAGCAACCACCCACAAGGTTTAAAAAGCCGCGTTGTGCAAAATCCCGCAGCTCTGCCTGCATATCCTCGGGCGATTCGTCATATTCTCCAAAGGCATTGGGCAGTCCGGCATTAAAGTGGCCACTAAAGTTACAGTCTGCAGCCAGAGCCAATTCTTCGGCAAAGGGACGTATTTCCTTGAAGCGACGCCCGCAGTTAGTTCCAACAATCAGTGGCCGAGCGTGTGCCACTGCATTCCAGAATGCCTCTGGACTTTGTCCTGAGAGAACTCGACCACTAATATCAGGAAAAGTCACCGATATCATAATGGGAAGTTGATAGCCCTGATCGTCGAAGGCTTTTTTGACTGCAAAAATAGCCGCCTTGGCGTTAAGGGTGTCAAATATGGTCTCAATGAGTATAAGATCTGAGCCACCTTCACAGAGTGCTTTACAGGCCAAGTAATAATCATCTACTAGCTGATCAAAACTTATGTTTCGTGCCGAGGGGTCGTTTACATCGGGTGATAAGGAGGCAGTTCTTGGTGTCGGCCCAAGGACTCCGGCAACAAAACGCGGCTTGTCGGGATTTTCGAGTGTTTTCCTGTCGGCTTCTTGACGCGCGAGTTTGGCTCCTGCCAGGTTCAATTCACAAACAATAGCGCTGAGATTGTAGTCATCTTGTGCAATCGCAGTTGAATTAAAGGTGTTGGTCTCGATTACATCCGCGCCAACATCGAGATAGGCCCGGTGAATTTCCTGAATGACATCGGGGCGTGTAATCGAAAGTAGGTCGTTATTACCTTTGAGATCAGAGCTGTGATCTTCAAAGCGTTCGCCTCGATAGTCTTGCTCTTCGAGTTCATAACTCTGTATCAGACTACCCATGGCGCCATCGATAATCAGAATTCTGTCTTTTAAAGCGCGCTCAAGGAGGTCGCTTTGCTGTTTTCGATTAGTAGTTTCAATATTCATTGTTTTAGCTTTTTGATGTAATGCCAATTTGCGGCGAACTTTACACTATATCAAAATATATTGATATAGATATGGGGGCTGTTTTTCTTGGATTTAAGACATCCACAAGCATTATTTTCAAAGTTTTGTAACTACGGCTACCGTTGTAACCCCGATTTGTCGTAAAATACCCGACAAATTTAGTAGGTGGTATATATCATGGTAACAATTACCGAATCAGCACAAGAATATTTAGTGGAATTGCTGGCAAAGCAAGACGACGTAACCGGGGTGAGGGTGTTTATCAATCAGCCAGGTACGCCTAAAGCTGAGACCTGCATTGCCTATTGCCGGGAAGACGATAATACTGAGGATCACGAGATCGTCGAATTCGAGGGTTTTAAGGCATTTTTTGAAAACCGTAGCTTGCCTTTTCTGGAAGATGCCCTGGTAGATTACTCAACGGATCGAATGGGTGGCCAACTTACAATCAAGGCCCCCAATGCGAAAATGCCCCGTGTAGACGACAATAGCAGTATCGAAGATCGTATTAACTATGTTCTCTACAACGAAGTCAATCCTTCCCTGGCTGCCCACGGTGGCGAGGTTAGCCTTATAGAAGTCATAGATGAAGAGATAGCAATACTTCAGTTTGGTGGTGGCTGTCAGGGTTGCGGGATGGTTGATATGACGCTCAAGGGTGGTGTCGAGAAGTCATTGATGGAGCAGGTTCCTCAACTAAAATCCGTTCGCGACATCACCGACCACACCGATACAAGCCAAGCTTATTACAGCTAAGGCTCATTAAATGTTTAAAAAAGGGACATGATGCCCCTTTTTTATTCGCCTGGTTTGTTCTAGCTGTTCCTTCCCGGCAGTACATCTTTTAGCCGATCATTCATGTCGAGGAGGGCCTGTTCGGTGGTTTCCCAGTCAATGCAAGCATCGGTAACAGACACACCGTAACGGAGCTCATCTAAATTTTCAGGAATTGATTGATTGCCCTCGGCAATATTACTTTCAATCATCAGACCCACTATGGACTGATTGCCTTCTAAGACCTGATTTGTCACATTTTCAATAACCAGTGGTTGTAGCTCAGGCTTTTTGTTGGAATTGGCGTGACTGCAATCGACCATGATATTTAAGGGCAGGCCTGCCTTGTCTAATTCAATCTCAGCGAGCTTGATATGCACGGAATCGTAATTGGGTCCATCGGAGCCGCCACGCAGCACTAAATGCCCGTTCGGATTACCCATGGTACGAATAATGGCTACCTGGCCCTCATTGTTAATACCAAGAAAACTGTGTGGATTGGAGACTGAGTTAAGGGCATTAATTGCGACTGTCAGACCACCATCGGTACCATTTTTGAAGCCCACAGACGATGATAGGCCGCTGGCCATTTCCCGGTGGGTCTGTGATTCTGTTGTACGTGCACCGATTGCAGACCAGACTATTGCGTCCTGCATGTACTGCGGCGATATTGGATCAAGTGCCTCAGTGGAGGTTGAGAGCCCCATTTCCGAAATATCGAGCAATAGTTTACGACCAATATGTAAACCTTTTTGTATGTCAAAAGTGTCATTGAGATGGGGGTCGTTGATCAGTCCCTTCCAGCCTACCGTTGTACGAGGTTTTTCAAAATACACCCGCATGACAACAAACAAGGTATCAGACACTTTATCAGCGAGGGCCTTGAGGCGCTTAGCATAGTCAAGGGCAGCATCTATATCGTGAATCGAGCAGGGGCCGACCACTACAAACATGCGAGGATCTTTACGATTTAATATATTACAAATCGTCTGCCTTCCATGAGCGACTGTCTGACGAGCAAGGTCTGACATTGGCACGACGCTTTTGAGCTGGTCAGGGGTAACAAGTACCTCCTGGGAAGCCACATTTAGGTTTTCAACAATAATTTCAGACATGTTACTGTTCCGCATTCTTCGTATATATTTAGGCTCCCGGGTCGGGGAGGCGCGCTATTGTATAGCAAAACATCGGATTTGGTGTGACCGAAACCACTAATACCACCAATATTTCAGTACAATAGCCGGATATTACCGCTCTAAACAGGGAATTTGAGGGAACTTGGTAGAAAACCCCACTAAAATGCGTGAAGCAAGGCTGTACAGGGTCGAAGCTATTTCCAAACACTTGGAACAGCAAATTCCTCTGGTTACACCCAATCAGCGTCTGGCTTCGCGTATCAAAACCGCCTGGAATCATCGGCAAGCTGGCAGTGGATTGAACGGCTGGCAGACTGCCAATATCATGGCTATTGAGCATTGGTTTGATTCAGCTTGGCAGTTTTATATCTGTGGTACTGGACGAGATCATTCTGGACGCAGAGTTCTGACTCAATATGCCAGCCATCAGCTGTGGCAAACCTGCATTAAAAATAGCCGCCGTGGGCAGGCCCTGCTCAAGATCTCCGCTACAGCGCAACAGGCAGCAAGCGCCTACAAAACAATCAAGCTGTGGCAGCTGGATATGTCCTCCGATGCTGTCCGACAACGGTTCGCGATGGATGAAGACTGTAGCGAATTTTTACGCTGGTTTGACCAATTCGAGCAACTGTGTGTTGAGCAAAACTGCATTAGCCGTGAGCGTTGTATCGAACTGATGCTAACGGATCCCTTGAGCCAGAGTATCGAGGAACTGCTGTTGGTCGAGTTTGAGGATATTCCGCCGCTTTATCGAGCCTATTTTACTGCCAAAGTTAAGCGTTTTAGTGAGTATCACGATCGCGAAATCAAAGCTCATAGTTTTGCCCTTGCCTGTAACGATGAAGAGCATGAAATTCACCTCGCAGCACATTGGATAAAAAAGATATTGGCAGAACAGCCTGAAGCGACTATCGGTTTTATTCATCCGCAGTTGGCACAGCAGCGTAGCAGGGTGGAGAGAGTTTTCAGAGAGGTGCTTGACCCAGCTGCAATCGCGATGGAGCAGGCTCGTGATACTGCACCGTTTAATTTTTCGGTAGGTATTGAACTGGGTCAATGCCCACCGGTCATGGTTGCCTTGCAGATGCTTGGCTTGCTGTTGTCAGAAGTTGATGTTGAGGAGCTTGTTAGTGTGCTGAGCTCACGTTACTCCGAAAGCGAGGATGATGACCTTAATGGGCGGTCTGCGATTGTCAAAGCTCTCCACGATGGTGGTGTGGCTACCCTCACTGGCTCTACTGTTCGCTATATTTTGCAGAATACTCAATGGCGAGATTTGGATCTGCAATACCATGGCATTGGCTTTGGTGACCAGCTGTTATCGGTCAGCCAGACACGAATTTTTGCTGATGAGAAAAACCCCAGTGTTTGGGGTCAGCTAGCGATTAGTATGCTGGCACAATTGGGCTGGCCAGGTGCGGGCAGTCTCGATAGTGTCGAGCATCAACAGGTGGAACACTGCTACACGCTGCTGGCAGATCTTGAGTCTCTCGATGATGTAGTAGGGGGCCTTAATTTTTCTCAGTTTCTTATTTTTTTGAAGCAATTGTTAACTGAAACTATATTTCAGCCAAAAACGCCGGACTCACCAATACAAATCCTGGGGCAACTGGAAGGTGCGGGACTGCAATTCAGTCATCTATGGGTGGCTGGTATGGGGCATTTTGATTGGCCTCCCGCTGCAAACCCCAGCCCTTTTTTACCTGTCGCTATCCAGCGTTCTATGGCAATGCCCCACGCAGATGCTGACCGGGAATATCATTTTAGTAGCCAGTTACTGGATCGTTTCCGTCACTCGGCCAATCAGCTATGTGTCAGTTATGTAAATGTCCGCGACGGTATCGAGCAAAAGCTGAGCGGTATGCTAAATGACGTAAAGTTAGTTTCTGTTGAAGAGGTCTTTGGCTTCATACCTGAACGCCCTTATCTTGAGTTTTGGCAAACCCTTGCCGAAGTCATGCAATATGAGGACTATCACGATGGCTTGGGCCCAGCTCTATCTGTTGAGGAGCATGTTAGGGGTGGCAGTGGCCTAATAGAGGATCAGGCCGCTTGTGCGTTTCGAGCATTCGCAAAATACCGACTGGGTGCAGAAGCGCTGGGAGAACTTCAGCCTGCGTTGACATCTATGGATCGAGGGATATTGATGCACGATTCCTTGTATCGTTTATGGGACGAAATCGAAGGTAGCGCAAAGCTTTCAGAAACCGATGATTTGAAACTGAGTGTGAGCATTGATAATGCTGTTAGCAGTGCTATTGAAGATTTTCTGAAAATGCGTCGCTTTCAGATTGGAGAAAAGTATCTGCAGGTTGAAAAGGTTCGTCTTATCAGATTACTGGAAGAATGGATGAGTCTCGAACGTGAACGAGATCAGTTCTCAGTGATAGCTCGTGAAAAGGCAGGCGAGTTTGAATTTGGCCCGCTAAAAATATCGCTACGAATCGATCGTATTGATCAGCTATCTGATGGCAGTAAATTGTTGATCGATTACAAGTCGGGAAATTGCGAAGTTCAGCATTGGTTTGGGCAAAGACCCGAAAAGCCTCAGCTGCCACTTTATGCTTGTAGTGAAGACGATGCCATTTCCGCTATTGCTTATGCTCGCGTAAAAGCCGAGAAGGTCAGCTTCATCGGCATTAGTGATAGTCTCGATTTCAGTGAAATTTTACGATGCGAAGACGAAAAGGCCGTGAAAAAACGCAGGCTAGATTGGCATGGAGACTGGCAGCAACTTAAGGGTCATTGGCAAACACAAATTACCGCTCTGGCGCAGGAGTTTATCGACGGTCATGTAGAGGTTTTTCCGAATAAAGGCCAGCAAACTTGTCGCTATTGTGATCTGGCACCCTTGTGCCGCAAGCATGAGGTGTTGCAATGAGTGTTGATAGGCCTGCTGTTATTGATACTGATCAGCGCCAGCAAGCACTTGACCCAGCTCGGTCATTTTGTGTTGCGGCACCTGCGGGTTCGGGTAAGACTGAAATTCTGATACAACGCTTTTTGAGACTGTTGGCCAATGTAGATAAACCTGAAGAGGTTTTGGCGATTACATTTACTCGCAAAGCAGCTGCTGAAATGCGAGAAAGAATTTTATTAGCTCTAGA
>Ga0055584_100005632_pt1 | contig 12275 bp, 14 predicted proteins | sample OSDHelmetaG_FD_58716 | JGI IMG/M metagenome (GOLD analysis project Ga0055584, IMG submission 58716) | Pelagic marine sediment microbial communities from the LTER site Helgoland, North Sea, for post-phytoplankton bloom and carbon turnover... | ecosystem: Environmental > Aquatic > Marine >... | reverse complement strand
GATATAGGCCCGGTCAACAATATCGAGTGTTTCCCGGACGTTATGATCGGTGATCAGGACACCAATACCGCGATTTTTCAGGTGTTTCACGAGGTCGCGAATGTCCGAGACTGCGATCGGATCAATCCCGGCAAGTGGCTCATCGAGAAGCATGAAATGGGGCTGACTGGCGAGGGCCCGGGCAATCTCGACGCGCCGCCGTTCACCTCCGGACAGGGCAAGTGCCGGTGTCCGGCGAAGATGGGAAATTGAAAATTCGGCCAGCAAATCATCAACCATGGCCTCACGGCGATCACGCTGCGGTTCGATCACTTCCAGCACCGAGCGGATATTCTGTTCCACGGAGAGGCCGCGAAAAATCGAGGCTTCCTGTGGCAGATAGCCTACCCCCAGACGTGCGCGGCGATACATGGGCAATTCGGTGATGTCGTGGCCATCCAGCGAGATGGAACCCGCATCCGGGGTGAGAAGCCCCGTGATGATGTAGAAACAGGTAGTCTTGCCGGCACCATTGGGGCCCAGCAAGCCGACCGCTTCACCTTGACGGACCTGCAGCGAAACATCACGAATAACCGGGCGTTTGCGGAAGCGCTTTCCGAGGTTTTTGGCAACGAGACCCGGGTTGTCCGCCACAAGGCGTGGGGAACCGTTATCTTCGGTCGTTCGGGTCATTCGGGGTTCGTTCATGGTTTTCCGGTTGTGCCAGTGTTTAAATTTGGCCCTGCACCGTTCCCGGAACTGGACTTTGGTAGAAACAATCCGCGCACCCGTTCCCCCGGGCGGGCAGAAAGAAGCCGACTCTCGCCAGACTTCAAGTTAACCTCTGCGCGTTCGCCGTTCAATTGGGTCTTCCCACGCGTGATCTTCACATTTCCGGTCAGCGTTGCCAGCCCGCGATCCGGGTTGTAGTCACCCTTTTCGGCACGCACGATATCGGTGGGTGTTGAGACCAATACATTGCCTAACGCTTCAATGCGCTCCATCGTTGCCCGGCGTCCGCCCTCACCGAAATGCGCGGTCAGCGTATCGGCGCGCAGCCGGCGATCGTCGCGGATCGCCAGCGCATCCCCGCGTGCAACGGCAAGCTGGCGTTGCTCATAATATTCCAGACTGTCGCGGGCAATAATCGTGTCTTCGGCCGTATCCAAACGAACGGTGTCGCCTGTCAGAAACAGAACGCCTCCATCGATGTCATAGACAGCCTTGTCGGATTGCGCGACTTCCGTTTCGGAGATGATGCGAACATTTCCATTGGCGTCGATACGATAAATTTCATTCTCACCAGCTGCGTTGGGCCGGTAATGGGCAACCAGTTCGTCCCCTTCTACCACAACGCCCCCCTGACTTGCTTTGGCATTGCCGCGTGCGAGGTATAGCTGCTTTGAACGTTGCCACTCAATGCCGTCATCGGCCTCGATGTGGATCGGGCCGTCGCCGCCCTGACCAAAGCCCAGAGTCTGCGCATGGCCGGGTGTTGGTGCCAGTAGACCCATAAATCCGGCGAGCAGAAACAAACGCAGCAGACGCATCATTGCGGTGGCTCTCCTTCAAACACCAAAAGCGTAGCGGGCCCGATAAAGAGTATCCGTTCGCCCGATTCGAGGACGCGAAATCCCTCCGCCTTCAGGATTCCGAACGGGCCTTGCCCATCTACGTGCTCGTCTCCTGAGGCGGTGCTGTCGTCCATGTTGACCCGGGCTGTCGAGGTGTGGAACTCGTAGCCCTCATTGTGAAACAGGTTCACGTTCCCGGACAGATAGAGAATGTTGGTGCTGGATTCGAACCGCCCGTCATTCGCGTTCAGGGCAACCCAGGTACCGTCCTTGAGAACAATATCGGCTTTGGGGTTGGTTAGATCGTAGATTTTCTCGCCCCCCTCATTCTGGCTGCGCGCGCCGAGATCGGCGGTGATCTGAAAGGGCCGTTGTTCCGAGTCCATTCCCTGGAGCCGAGGATTGAGGACCTGTGGCTTGCTCCCACCGGTTGGACCGACCGCTGCCAGATCGATGCGGAACCGGTCTTCGTCAGGCAAGAGGCGGGGCCACACGGCCAGCAGGACCAGCATTGCGAATGCGAGACCGGGCAGCAGATACTTCATGGTCGCCACGATGCGCGAGCGGCCAAATCCGCTGCGCCGTGATCTTTGCCCGTCGCTCATGCGTCGGCGTCGTTTCAGTTGTGTCTCGCTAGACGCAATGTTTGGGTCTGCCGTGATCTCAGGTTCACTCATGCCGGTGTCAGGCGAGCCCCGCACGCAGGCAGTCATGGATGTGCAGAATTCCAATCGGAGCCCGGTCATTCGCAACAAACAGGCTTGTGATCTTGGTGGCATTCATCAAACCAAGTGCTTCCGATGCGAGGGCCTGACTGCGTATGGTTTTCGGGTTTGCTGTCATGATCTCACCACAGCTTAGGCTAACCAATGTGTTCGACATATGGCGCCGTAAATCTCCATCCGTGATGATGCCAATCAGATCACCCTGATCATCAATCACGCCGGCGCAGCCGAACCCCTTGTTGGTCATCAGGAAGAGAGCATCGGAGACACGGCCATCGATACCGATCAGCGGCAAGTCATCCCCGTCATGCATCAAATCCTCTACCCGCAGAAGGTTCTGTCCGAGCTTCCCGCCAGGGTGCAGGACCTGAAAGTCTTCAGAAGTAAATCCGCGGCGGTTGAGCAGCGCGACAGCCAGCGCATCTCCCATGGCCAGCATGGCGGTTGTGGAAGTCGTGGGCGCCAGCCCCATCGGACAGGCCTCGGCGACGGGCGGCAGCACAAGCGTGCAGTCGCTGTTGTCCGCAAGCGTGCTTTCGATCCTTGCGGTGATTGAGATCAAGGGAACCTTAAAGCGACGGCAATAATTCAGCACATCACTGAGTTCCCGCGTTTCACCGGAATTCGACAAGGCCAGGACGACATCATCGGGTGTGATCATACCCAGATCGCCATGACTGGCTTCACCGGGATGCACGAAGAAGGATGGTGTTCCCGTGCTCGACAGGGTCGAGGAAATCTTTCGTGCGATATGCCCGCTTTTGCCCATCCCGGTTACGACGGTCCGGCCTTTTGCATTGTGAATCACATCAACCGCATAGACGAATGTTGCGTCCAGACCATCACCCATAATGCGAAGGGCTTCCGCTTCCAGCCGGAACACGCGCTGTGCGGCGTCGATGTCGCGGTTCAATGCGGGCGCATTCGCCGGTTTCGATGTTGGTTTTTCGGTCCCGGTCACGGGTCTATCAATCACTTTGTTGCGGCGCTGGGCGGACGCGTCGGATTGTCAAGAAACCTACGCGAATCAATCGGTTGTAGTATGGGGTGAATGCTGTGAATCGTCAAACTTCACGCCGATTCACGTCATTTTGCGACAGTGGATCAGCTGTGGGCGAGCAGATCGATGTCGGGCCATCCTGCAAGGTCGAGAGCCGCGCGTGCGGGCAGGAAGTCGAAACAGGCCTGAGCCAAGTGCATACGATCATGACGCTCGAGCATCACGTCGAGTCGCGTTTTCAGCTCATGGAGAAAGAAGACGTCATTGGCGGCATATTCCTGCTGCTCGCGGCTCAGCTTGTCGGCCCCCCAATCAGAACTTTGCTGCTGCTTGGAAATCTCGACACCGAGCATGTCACGGCAGAGATCCTTCAGGCCGTGACGGTCGGTGAAGGTGCGGATGAGCCGGGAGGCTGTACGGGTGCAGTAGGCCGGGGACGCATCCACATCCAGATAGTGTTTTATGGCGGCAAGGTCGAACCGGGCAAAATGATAGAGTTTCAGCCGATTCCGGTCTGCCAGGAGTGCTTTCAGGTTGGGTGCGTCGTAGGCGTTGCCCTCACTGGCCGGAAACTGGACCAGATGGGCCACACCGTCGCCAGCGGATAGCTGAACCAGACAAAGTCGGTCGCGCAACAGATTGAGGCCCATGGTTTCGGTATCGACCGCAATGGTGTCGCCGAGATCGAGCCCGTCGGGCAGATCATGCTGGTGAAGTTCAATATCCAAAACGCGCATCCGGGTTGTGGGGGCACAGATCGCATGCCAAGCGGGCGGTTGCTAACGCCTTGCGCTTGTCCATGTCAACAACTCCTGTGCTTGGCAGAGCAGGCAACCCGGCGCTATACAGCGGTTCAGTCCGCAATGGGCAGGATCGGAGCAGCGAGATGAAATTTCGACGAATAACGGTTTTTGGCGGTTCGGGCTTTTTGGGTCGCTATGTGGTCGAACGATTGGCAGACCGTGATGTTGTGGTTCAGGTCGCAGTGCGGGACCCGGAAGCTGCCAAACATCTCAAAACCCTTGGTCAGGTCAGCCAGGTGACACCGGTTGCCTGCGACATCAAGGACGAAGCCACAGTCCGTCGACTAGTTGCAGGATCGGATGCCGTCATCAATCTGGTTGGTATACTTGCCGAGCGCAAGAAGCAGACCTTCGGAGCTCTGCATGTGGACGCTGCTGACGCTGTGGCCCGTGCAGCGGCGGATGCGGGCTGCACGGCGCTGGTGCATGTCTCGGCCATTGGCGTATCGGAAACGGCGTTGTCCGAGTATTCCCGCTCCAAGGCCGCAGGTGAAGCCGCTGTTCGCGGTGCATTCCCCGCTGCAACCATCATCCGCCCTTCAGTGATCTTCGGACAGGAGGACGGGTTCTTCAATCTGTTCGGCGGCATGGCGCGTATGCTGCCGGCTTTGCCCCTGTTTGGGGGAGGCAAAACCCGTTTTCAGCCGGTCTATGTGGCGGACGTGGCGGATGCGATCGTGGCGGCGTTATATGAGGACGACGCGACGGGGCAAACATATGAACTCGGCGGACCAGAGGTCGCGACTTATGCCGAGCTTATGGATATCTTGCTGCATGAAGTCCGTCGCAAACGTTTTCTGGTGCCCGTCCCGTTCTTCATCGGTGATATTCAGGCGACCTTTGCCGGATTGCTGCCCAACCCGCCGGTGACGCGGGATTCGATGAAATCACTGCGCGAAGACAATGTCGTGTCGGATGATGCGAACACGCTGGCAGATCTGGGTGTGCAGGCAACGGCGATGCAGACGATCCTGCCGACTTATCTTCATCGTTACCGCAAGGGTGGACGGATCGGTCGCGCTTCGATGTCGTGAGGGTGGTGGCGCGCGCTAAAAGGCGCCGTAGGTCCAGGCAAGCAGAAGGCCACCGATCGCAATTCGGTAGATGACGAAGGGGCCAAACCCCGCAAACCGGAGCCAGCGTAGAAACAGCGCGATGGCTGCCAGGGCGGTGACAAAGGATAGTGCAGCGGCGATCAGCGCATCGCGGGTGAGTAGTGCATTGTCACTTTCGAGCAGCTGCAATCCGATCAGTAATCCGGCACCGGCAATAGCCGGGATAGAGAGCAGCATCGAAAACCGTGCGGCGTCGGTCCGGTCGTAACCGAGAAAACGTGCTGCCGTGATCGTAATGCCGGAACGGCTGGTGCCGGGAATCAGGGCCAGCACCTGCGCGAGGCCGATAATGACCGCATTGGGCAGGTTCATGTGTTCGAGGCGCAGGATCCGCATGCCGCTGCGATCCGCCAGAAAGAGAAGTACGCCAAACCCGATTGTGGTCCAGCCAACGATTTCCACCGTGCGCAGGGTGTTTTCGATCAGGGACTGACCAAAGAACCCGGCGATGACGACGGGTAGCGTGGCGATCACCAGAAACCCGGCCAGCCGTCCGCCTTCGTGTTTCCGCCCACGCACCGAAGCGCCAAGCCCGGCGATCATCAGCACAAGATCGCGCCAGAAATACAGCATCACTGCAAACAGGGTGCCGACATGCACGGCGACATCCATGACCAGAGTGTTTTCGGACATGCCTAGAATATCGGACGTGATCCGCAAATGTCCCGAGGAACTCACCGGCAGAAATTCGGTGATGCCCTGGACGGCGGCAAGAACGAAGATTTCGAAGATCGGCATGACATTCGGTCCGAACGCGGAAAGGGTGGCCGCTTATAACACCGTGTTCGCGGGTTGGAGCAACACTTCGGTGCGGCCGTTGGTGTGCCAGATGGTATGGTTTGGCGGGTGGATTGTTTGGTTCGGTGTGATGGCGCGAAAGCTTGAAATGACTGTTCAGAAGGCCGGGCTTCTGGCCTGGCTGTCGCGTCGTGTGGCCGGTCTGGTTGGCAAATCGCGATCTGCGCGGCCTGCACGCAAGCGCCGCCCTGTTCCGGTGAACCCGCACGCTGATCAATCATGTGATCAATCAGGTGATCTCGCAGAGACCAAAGCGGAGAATTCGGTCCCCGCGGTCTATTTCAGTATGGTGTTTCTGGGGACGATCCTGCTCGGATACCTCGCCGGGACCGACAGTGTGTTGGGCAAAGGCGCCGCAGTCGTGGCCGTGTTCGGGAATCTTTCGGTGTTTATCCTTCTTTTTCCCAAGGGCTGGGAAGGCGATTTGCGGTTTGCGGCATTTCTTCTGACGGTTGTCGCGCCGGCGGCCTATATCGTGGCTTCCCTGTTCGGACTTTTCGCCAAGTTCGGATAGTGGACTCAAACATTGCTGGTTTTCGCGCCGTGGCTGGTTTAACCGGTATTCAAATTCAGGGAGCAGACCATGCCACGTGAGACAGCCAACAATCCCCATGCTTTGATTGACCCGCAGCAAGCCGAGGCTCTGGCACGCAACGCTGAGATAATGGCCGGTCTGGGTGGTTCGGGCGAAACCATTGCAGAGATTCGCGAACGCGCCGAAGCGGCCCGAATTGTCTGGAACGAGGGTGGGCCGGCGATGGCCGTAAACGAGGCCCGAACCATTCCGGGTCCGTTCCGCGAGGTACCGGTACAACTGTACAAGCCGTCCGATGCCGACAATCTGCCTGTTTTCGTCTATTTTCACGGTGGTGGTTTCAAGCTGGGGAGTCCGGTCACCAATGATCTGCAGTTGCGACAACTGGCAGAGAGCTGGGGTGGCGCTGTTGTCAGCGCGGATTATGTGCATGTTCCCGAACAGACCTTTCCCGATCCGGTCACTGAGGCTGTCGCGGTCGTGGAGTGGCTTGCGGCACATGGGAAGGACTGGGGTCTCGATCCCGACCGCATGGCCATCGGGGGAGCGTCCGCCGGGGCCAGCGTGGCCATGGGCGCGGCGATCACATTGCGTGACGCCGGCAAGGGCGATTTGCTCAAGGCAGCTGCGTCTCTTTATGGCGTGCTGGACTACAATCTGGACTCCGACTCAATGAATGAACTGGGTGGCGGCGATTTCATGCTGACCAAGGCGTACACACAGGCTGTGTATGACGACTATCTGCCAAATCTTGCCGATCGCGAGGATCCGCGCGCGTTTGCTGCCAAAGCGGATCCGGCGGGTCTGCCACCGGTGTTTGTAGCCGCAGCCCAGCTCGATCCGATACGCGATGATTCGCTGACTTTTGCGACGATGCTGGGGGCCGCCGGACATCCCTGTGAGCTGACGGTCTATCCCGGCGTGTACCATGCGTTTTTCGGATTTTCGGCCGTGATCGACGAAGCCCGGCGCATGATTGCCGATCTGGGTGTCTTTCTGAATACGCAATTGGGAGGGCGTTGATTATGGGTGTTGCGCTGGCTGCCTTTTTTGTCTCGATCGTTCTGATCTTTGTTGTTCCGCCTGTGGGAATTATTGCTCTTCCCCTGACCTTCATCTGGGTCGTGATCGCATTTTGCGTCACGATTCTGGGTTGGGGATTTCGGGGTGGAAAGAAAAAATCCGACGATTAGGTCTCGATGGCCCGGAGCAACATGAAGGCTTCGGCGGCCATGCAGCCGGATTCTCCGCCACGCAACGTGACCAGCGCCCGGACGCCGTCTTCGCTGCGTGGAAACGGATGTGCTGCGAATTCATCTCCATAGAGCGAGAGAGCGGCGATCTTGCCGTCGAGATGTTCCGAGATATCGACATAGTGGTTTGCGTGGAAGGCCTGGATGCCGGGGTCAATCCCAAATCGGGTTTCGGACAGGGTTTCGTAGGCGAGGACCTGTCGGATCGAGTTGTACCGGAACCACTTTGTGCAGGCTGCTGCCGCTTCGAAGGCTATGTGATGATCGCTGGGGCTATCGGGGGGTGTGGCAGGTAGATTCGTTCGGGTGCGATTTCAGATATGATTCGGGAGAACCCAGTCACCAGGTCAGAACGGGGCAGAAGGTCGAGATTTGCCGCTGCAAATCCGAGCTGATGAGTGCCTGAGAATCCGTAATGGTCAGAGACGGTCTGGATCGTTTTCTCACGTTCCGCGATCTGTGCTGTCGAATACCCGCCGGATTCGTGCATGGCTGTCACAATGCACCAATGCACGTCATCACCCCGGGCAATGTGGCGCAGCATGGTGCCACCGCAGCCAAGGGTTTCGTCATCCGGGTGAGGGGCTACAACAAGGATTGTGCTCATAGATACTGTCCTGCCTGCGAAAGAGAGTCGAAATCATGTTCGAGAATGCGGATCGCGCCTTCGCCGCATTTCACCAGAATTCCCGACGGATCGACGCTCAAAATCTTGCCGGGCTCCAGACTCTCCGGGGGCCTCGGGGACAACCTCAACCTTGTGGATGGCCACGTCGCTGACGTCCAGCCGACACGTCGCGCCGGGATAGGGCGTGGCGAGTGCGCGCACCAGATTGTGAATATCCGTCGCAGACATGCGCCATTCTATCCGGCCATCCTCGGCGGTGCGCTTGCGCCGGACATTGCCGCTTTCAGGGTCCTGTGGCCGGGGTACAAGCGTGCCGTCGCGCAAGTGGGGAACGAATCTCTGCAACTGGTCTGGGGCCAGGTCTTCGGTCGAAGTGTCGTCGGCCTCCAGGCAGGGCGCCTGCATCGTGTCGGCATCGTCTGTCAGGGAAACGAAATCACTGCCGTGGGGAGAGCTGCAACGGGTCACAATGCCGGTGATCTCAATGCCGACATGTCCTTCAGTGTCGCCAGCACCGTACGGCTGAACAAAACCGATCCGATAAAGACGGCGCGCATATCGATGTTTCCATTGGAAGGGCCGAAGCCGGCCTGTCATCGGGATTTTATAGTAGCAGGCGACACATTCTCAAGATGGCTGGCGATTCGGCACTTCGACATTGCGCGTGCGACTGAGGTGCTTCCCCTGAATCGTGATGCTCGGTTAGGGTTCCGGCGAAATGCGAACCCTCTATCATCTTTGGCTCTGCCCTTTCGCGCGCAAGGTTCGCATTGTGCTCGGGGAAAAGAAGCTGCCCTTTGAGCTGGAGCTTGAAAAAGTCTGGGAGCGACGGGATGAATTTCTCGCTCTCAACCCGGCAGGCGAGGTTCCGGTGCTGATCGAGGCCGGCCAGGACGAGAACCCGCCTCTGGTGGTCGCTGATTCTTCTGCCATTTGCGAGTATCTGGAAGAAACAGAGCCGGCCCCTCGGTTGTTCGGCGAAAATGCGCAGGACCGGGCCGAAATCAGACGGCTGACGGCCTGGTTCGACCTCAAGTTTCAGCGTGAGGTGACGGTCAATCTGGTGGATGAGAAGGTCAACAAACGCTTTCTCGGTCTGGGCGCACCGTCATCGTCCGCGATTCGTGCCGGCCATGCGAATATTGCGATCCATCTGGCTTATATCGAGTTTCTGATCGAGCGACGGAACTGGCTGGGCGGTGAAAGTTTCTCCATGGCCGATATCGCCGCAGCAGCACAGATGTCCTGCGTCGATTATGTGGGCGACGTGCCGTGGGAAGATTTTCCCGAGGCCAAATCCTGGTATGCGCGGGTGAAATCACGGCCGAGCATGCGCCCCATTCTGGCAGACCACATACCGGGGATCCCGCCGCCCAAGCACTACGCCAATCCGGATTTCTGACCGGTCGGCAGCCGCCGGTGTCATGCTTATTCGACTTTCACATCAATCTGTTCGAGGCCGTTTCGTGCGGCCTGCGCGGCCGAAGAATCGGGTGCGAGTGAAAGCACCTGGACCCAGACGGCGCGCGCATCCTCCAGTGCGCCACTCTTGGCATAGAGCGCTCCGAGTTCGACCAGTGCATTGGGGTGTTCCGGGACGACGTCGAGCACCCGATCGATATCGTCCCGCGCCAGATCGTCCGCATCAAGAAGGCGATAGGCAGCCGCCCGGAAGATGAGAGCGTCCACGTGACCCGGCGCGCGGTCCAGTGCGGCGGAGAAATCGTCAATCGCATCCCAGAATTCGCGGCTCCGGGCCAGGACTTCACCACGATCGATCCAGAGTTCGGGGTCGTTGTCATCGAGCGACAGGGATTTGCTCAGGACCGTATGCGCCCGATCCAGTTCGCGCAGCTGCAGCCAGACCCGCCCCGCCTGTCCCAGAACGGAAGCGCGTTCTGTATCGGAGGCTTCGGGCATCTTGTCTGCAAGCTCTTCGAGCCGTTTTGCGGCTTCGTCCAGTTGTCCCATGTCGAAGAGGGCAAGCGCGATACAGTGTAGCGCCGGCGGGCCACCGCCTTCGTCGCGCCATGCAATTGCAGCTTCGAAACCGGCTTCGGCGTTTTTCTGGGTCTCGAGGATGCAGGTGCGGTAGGCTTCGGTTGGGGGCAGCTCTGACAATCGTATCTGGGCTTGCGCAGGCCCGAATGTGACAACGGTAAACCCGAGCAAAGCTGTGACAAGGCTCGCGACGAGGATTGATGGACGGCGCAACATGCAGGCTCCTATTGTACAAGGAAGGTCTACCAGTGTGACGGAGTCTGCGCAAAACCATGTCTGAGGTCGGGACGTAACATGTCGGCAAATGTACTGTTTGTCTTTGGTCTCGGTTTCAGCGCACGAGTCCTTGCGGAGCGGCTTCTGGCGCAGGGCTGGGCAGTGCGAGGGACCACACGCAGTTCGGAAAAGGCGGAACATCTGCGCGACGCCGGGATAGACGTCTGCCTGTTTGATTCGGCATCACCACTGACGGATATGCAGGCGCTCGATGGCGTGACCCATCTTCTGAGTTCCGTGCCGCCGGGGCCGGATGGAGATCCCGTGCTCAATCTTCACGCTGCCGATATTGCCGCGCGGGCCCGACAGATTGTCTGGGCGGGTTATCTTTCAACGACAGGTGTTTACGGCGATCGTGGTGGAGACTGGGTCGACGAACGTGCAGCTCTCGACCCGGCGACGGAACGCGGTGCGCGCCGTGTTGCTGCTGAAGCAGCCTGGTGTGCGCTCCATCAGATGCATGGCTTGCCGGTGCATCTGTTCCGTCTTGCCGGAATCTATGGTCCGGGCCGCAATGCACTTGAAACCGTTCGGCATGGGAAAGCCCGCCGCATTATCAAGGCAGGACAGGTCTTCAGTCGAACCCATGTGGACGACATTGCTTCCGTGCTGGAGGCCTCCATCGCGCGTCCGAACCCGGGCGCGGCGTATAATGTTTGCGATGATGATCCTGCGCCGCCACAGGATGTTGTTCTGCATGCCTGCGAATTGCTGGGTGTGGTGCCCCCACCGGAAATCCCGATTGCCGAAGCTGAACTCTCCGAAATGGCACGAAGTTTCTATGCGGAATCGAAGAAAGTCTCGAATCTGCGCATTAAGCAGGAACTGGGCGTGAGCCTCAAATACCCCGACTATCGGGCGGGACTGGCGGCGCTGCTTGTCGATAGCTGATCGCAGAGCCCAGCCACCACATGGATCATTCGATCTAGGTCTGCCGGTTCTGACAGGCGGTGGTCACCATCCTTGACGATCAGCAGTTCGACGTCCGGCGATGTCAGCGCTTCCATCAGTTTCTGCGACTGGGTCCAGGGCACGTCCGGGTCGGCGCTGCCGTGAATCAACCGGACCGGAATATCGAGGGACAGCTTCCCGGTCAGAACAAGATGATTCCGACCTTCCTCGAGAAGGTCACGGGTGATCACATATGGACCGCTGGCATATTGCGACGGAGCTTCAAACATGCCCGTGTCGCGGATTTGTGCCAGAGCCTCAGGCCCCATACGGTTTGGCAGCAGGTCTTCGGTGAAATCCGCCGCCGCCGCTATGGTGACCAGTCCAGCCACGCGCAGATTGGAATCCGGTTGCGCAAGTTCCTGCGCAACTCGTGTGGCAATCCATCCACCCATGGAAGAGCCAACCAGAACCAGATCGCTTCCCATACCATCAACGGTTGTGCCGACATACCGGATCACGGTGATCGCGTCCGACAGCCAACGGCCAATTGTCCCATCACGGAATGCGCCACCCGAAGCGCCATGGCCAGAGTAATCAAGGCGGAGAAACCCCCGGCCGCTTTTCTGCGCCCAACTCTCCAAAACGGTTGCCTTCTGGCCCGTCATGTCAGACATAAAGCCACCAAGGAACACAA
>Ga0055584_100005629_pt1 | contig 12277 bp, 9 predicted proteins | sample OSDHelmetaG_FD_58716 | JGI IMG/M metagenome (GOLD analysis project Ga0055584, IMG submission 58716) | Pelagic marine sediment microbial communities from the LTER site Helgoland, North Sea, for post-phytoplankton bloom and carbon turnover... | ecosystem: Environmental > Aquatic > Marine >... | reverse complement strand
ATCGTACGCACGACTCGACATGCCCCGTGCAATATGAGGTCGCTCCTGAACCTGCATGAAGTCAGGGAATATTTTTTGACCGATGGCATCGAGCAAGAATGAGGATCGACGGTACTGCGCGCCACCAGTGATAGCGCCCATCGCATGTCCTATGAATCCACGTGCGAGGTCTGGGATATAAAGAACCGGCGCATTTGTCGTCTTTATCTTGCGAGCTCCAAGTCGCGCAACAGTCTTGCGGCCAGCTTCCACGCCTACGGACTTAACTTCGTCCAGCTCACTGGGAACACGAGAAGATGTGTAGTGGTAGTCGCGCTGCATCGCACCATTTTCTTCCGCCAAGACGATACAAGTCATGCTATGACTCGTTCGCGAGTCGCTACCGATGAAGCCGTGGCTATTGCCGTAAGCCTGAATTCCTCGATTTGTACCAACTGTCACGCCCTCGGAATTGCTGATGCGCTTATCATATGCCATTGCCGCGCTTTCACATTCGATCGCCATCGCGATCGCTTGCTCGGCGTCGATATCCCAAGGATGATCCAGATCGAGATCGAGCATATCCGTCGCCATCAGCTCTGCATCCGCAAGGCCGGAATGTGGGTCTTGTGCTGTAAATTTAGCAAACGAATACGCTTTGCCAACGGCCTCGCGAATCGCTGCTGGTGAAATATCGGAGGTACTCGCGTTACCTTTACAGGAATCTTTGTACACGGTAATACCGATGCCGCGGTCGTTCGTGAATTCTAGGTTCTCAACGTCACCCAGACGCGCCGTTGCCGATAGCCCGGTATCCTGACTTGCCGCAGCTTCAGCTTGATCGGCCCCCAGGCTCTTGGCTTCATCCAATGCCAGAGCGACGAGGCCCTCAAGTTCCTGCCTGTCCAGCGATGCGCGATTCAATATTTCAGCCATAGTTGGAACAATCCTTGCGCGTGTTAAACTCCCGCCGCTAATCGGTGGAGTGATCGCGGGGAGTACTGTAACCAGTGGATGAATTAAAGCCCAGCAAAAGCGCAAGAAAACGCGAGCACATCGCACTGCAGAAACTGGGTGAGGAACTCATTACTCTGAAACGATCAGATATCGACAGCCTGCCGCTGGAAGACAATCTTCGCGATGCCATTCTGGAGGCACAGAAAATCAAATCGCACGGCGCATTGCGCCGGCAGAAGCAATACATCGGCAAGCTAATGCGATACATCGATCCGGAACCACTCCGTAGCGAAATCGAAAAGCTCCGTCGTGGATTATAGTGGTAGTATTTCTCGATGAAAATTGATGTCGGCATAATCATGGGGTCCCGATCTGATTGGGATACGATGCAGCACGCAACCGAAACGCTTGATGCGCTGGGAGTGAGTTACGAAGTCAAAGTTGTTTCTGCACACCGAACGCCCGACCTCTTATTTGAATACGCCGGATCGGCTATTAAGCGAGGCTTGCAGGTAATTATTGCGGGAGCCGGCGGAGCAGCGCATTTACCCGGCATGGCAGCGTCAAAGACTCGCATACCGGTCCTCGGCGTACCCGTGCAATCAAAAGCTCTTAATGGCATGGACTCCTTGTTATCGATAGCGCAGATGCCCGCGGGTATTCCCGTCGGTTGTATGGCGATAGGGCGCGCCGGCGCAGTGAATGCCGCCCTGCTCGCGGCAGCTATCCTCGCGAATCACGACAAAGCAATTGCTACGTCACTAGATACATTCCGCGAGAACCAGACCAGCAAGGTTCTGGGCGACAGCGACCCTACAAGCTAACGTCATGCGAATCGGCATAATCGGCGCCGGGCAACTTGGCCAGATGCTTGGCTTCGCCGCCAATGAGCTCGGTATTGAGTGTCGATTTATTGATCCGTCACAAGACCCACCCGCAGCCAGATGTGGCAAAGTTATTCAAAGCGCATTTGATGACCAGGTCGCTTTGGTAGCACTCGCCGATACTTGCGACGTTATCACCTACGAATTCGAGAATGTTCCGGTCGCTGTGCTGCACAGTATCGAGGGGATTGCGCCAGTTTATCCACCAGCGGATGCACTAAGGCATTCGCAAGACCGTCTCGACGAGAAGCGGCTGTTCGCCGCGCTCGATATTCCATTGCCTAATTATTATGCAATCGAAAGTCGCGATGACATGGATAATGCCGCTAGATCACTGGGTGTGCCGATGATTATCAAGACCCGCCGCTTTGGTTATGACGGTAAAGGACAGTTCATCATCAAGAAGGTCGCCAATCTCGACGCCGCTTGGGAGGAATTAGGTGGCCAGCCTTTGATCGCTGAACAATTTGTGACTTTTGACTACGAAGTGTCTTGCATAGGCGTGCGTAGTATAGGCGGAGAAATTGCTATATACCCGCTTAGCCGTAATGCTCATGTTGACGGTATATTACGAACATCCCGATCGCCGGTAACCAACTCGAAGCTGGCCGACAAGGCATCTGAGTATGTTCATAAATTGCTCGACCATTTGAATTATGTCGGCGTTCTCGCGTTGGAGCTCTTCGTAACAGGCGATACATTGCTCGCCAATGAGTTTGCGCCGCGCGTGCACAACTCCGGTCATTGGAGTATCGAGGGAACAGAAACCAGCCAGTTCGAGAATCATATACGCGCTATAGCTGGCCTACCGCTGGGTTCGACCGCCAGTACAGGCTATGCTGGCATGATCAATCTGATAGAACAAATCACTGACGCTACACGAAAGGTTGAAGTTGGCCAATTGCACGATTATGGAAAGGCCCCGCGACCGGGTCGCAAGCTCGGTCACGTGACGGTTGTCGCCGACACGCCGGAGCAACGTGATGTACTGATCGACATTATTAACAAGAGTGTGATCAAGGCCCCCCGATCTATTAAGAGCTCGGCATAGCCCAACAGTAGGACTCCAAAATAGACGGGAAGCAGGCTCAGCGGTCCTGTCGTTGGGCTGCGCGTTGGCCGGTGACCCGATGATCACGCCGCTTCAATAGAACAACCATTCCCGCAACCAGACATATGGGGCCCAAAACGAAACAAATCGTCGGCCAGTGCCAGTGATTGACATACATTGAAGCGCCCAGACAGAGTGCTCCTATCGCCAGATAGAAGTAGGGCAAGCTTTCATAAATTGGTTTCGAGACCCACATGATGCTGAAGTAATCTCCCCCCGGGGCCGATGTATTCTCCATAGCGGGGAGTCAATGTCCAGCGGGAATCCCGTTTTCTATCGGGATTTCTTATTCTTGAAGAATCCAATAATTCGCGAAAGTATTAATTCTGATAGGCCATCAACAGATAGAAAAAATCGACTTATGTAAAAAAATTTTCGCCTAACCCGTACCACCAACCGTAATCTCATCGATCTTGAGTGTTGGCTGACCAACCCCAACTGGTACCGATTGCCCTTCTTTTCCACAGGTTCCGACGCCCGAGTCGAGTTCGAGATCATTACCAACCATGGATATTTTGTTGAGGGCCTCGGGTCCGTCGCCGATTAGCATGGCACCCTTGATCGGCCGTGTAACTTTGCCCTTCTCGATCAGATACGCCTCGCTCGCCGAAAACACGAATTTACCCGAGGTGATATCGACCTGACCGCCACCAAAATTGGGCGCATAAATGCCCTTATCAACCGAGGCGATGATCTCTTCCGGATCGTGTGGACCGGCCAACATATAAGTATTAGTCATGCGCGGCATCGGGATATGGGCGAAGGATTCGCGGCGGCCGTTCCCCGTCGATTCGACACCCATCAGGCGCGCGTTTAACTTGTCCTGCATATAGCCTTTCAAAACGCCATCTTCGACCAACACTGAGTACTTTCCGGGTGTTCCTTCGTCGTCAACCGTGAGTGATCCGCGACGATCTGCAAGTGTTCCGTCATCTACGATTGTGCACAGCGGCGAGGCAACCTTCTGTCCAAGCTTGCCACTGAACGCTGACGTACCTTTGCGATTGAAGTCGCCTTCGAGCCCATGACCAACCGCTTCATGCAGCAGTATTCCCGGCCACCCCGGGCCCAAAACGATCGGCATCGAACCCGCTGGCGCCGCTTCGGCTTCAAATTGCACCAGTGCTTGTCGAACAGCTTCCCGAGCGTAGTCCATCGAAATATCGCCATCAAGAAAATAGTTAAGATTCGTTCGCGCACCACCGCCTGCATAGCCCTGCTCACGGCGACCATCCTGCTCTAGGATTACGCTGACATTCAAGCGGATTAGTGGACGAATATCTGCCGCCATCGTGCCGTCCGATGCAGCTACTAGAATTAGATCCTGACTACTTGCGAGGCTGACAATGACCTGTTCCACACGTTTGTCGAGATCGCGAGTTGCAGCATCAATGTCACTCAGCAGCTTTGTTTTTTGCGTGTCGTCGATGCTGGTCGTCGGGTCATCGGCCGAATATAACGGTGTGAGATTGTTCCGATTCCACGCTTGTACCGATTTATCCTGCCCCTGACGTGCGATAGCGCGGGCTGCGCCTGCGGCTTGCTGAAGTGCTGGCATCAACAGTTCATCCGAGTAGGCGAATCCGGTCTTCTCTTCGCTTACAGCGCGCACTCCAACGCCTTGATCGATATTAAAGCAGCCTTCGCGGATGATACCATCCTCGAGCGTCCAGCTTTCATGGCGACTCATCTGAAAATACAGATCGGCATAATCAACACCGCCCTTCATGATGCCGCCGAGTGTCGTATTGAGGCTCTTCTCGTCGAGACCCACTGGTTCCAACATGCGCGACATCATCGAGTCGATTAAATTACCGTTCTTATCCAAATGTGTATTCCGAGTATTTATAAACGGCGGTTTTCAAGCGCTGGAAACTCACTGCGCAATTGCGTAGGAAGCAACGGGTCAATATCCGCAGCAATAAAGCAATTTCCATCGTCCGCTTCGGCCAAAATTCGGCCCCAAGGATCGATGATCAGTGAGTGCCCATACGTCGATCGACCGTCAGGGTGTTCGCCATACTGCCCGGCTGCGACCACATACGCCAGATTTTCAATTGCACGGGCGCGCAGCAACGTATGCCAATGCGCCTCGCCTGTCGTGATGGTGAATGCTTCTGCCACCGTAAAAATTTTCGCGCCGGCGTCGACAAGCTGTCGGAACAGCTCCGGAAACCTAAGATCGTAGCAGATGGTCAAACCAACCCTGCCACACGGAGTCATCACAGAGATGACATCATCTCCTGGGTACATTGACCGCGACTCCCGATATGACTCCTGCTTGTCGACTAGATCGACATCGAATAAATGAATTTTTCGATAAACCGCCCGCTCGACGCCATTAGCATCGTAGACAGGACACGCGCCATAAACGCGATTAGCATCGATCTCTGGCGAATTGAGCGGCATGCTACCCGCGATAAGCCAAAGCCCATACCGATGGCGATACATCTGATAGAAACGTTTGAATAGGACCCTCTCCGGGCGTCTCAGCGGCTCTTGCCTTATCCCTGCCGCATACTGGCATCAACGCGAAGTTTTCAGGCAGGACTGCCATCTCGCAGCAGTTCGTCCGCGACCTTTAAGTTCGCGAGCACGTCCGCGCCACTGTTCATCTAAATTGCCGCAACACGCATTGGTTTATCTTAATTCTTCGCCTGATAAGCATGCTGCCAATTCGCCGCTGGCGATAAATGCCGCCGAGTTGGTCAACTCTACAGACGGCTCATCCCACGAGCCATCAATCGCGTAATAAACCTCTCCAACTTCCTGTAGCGGTTTTTTGAATATTTGCGAAAAAATTAGCAATGCGGCCATAACCTGCGGACCAGCGACCACGGCACCAACAATTGGTAAAGTATTCCCTACATTTGCCGAAACTATCGCGGTTTGCTCATAGGTACGATTGGCAATGTCAGCCGCGCCCAAGATGCCAATATCGGCCGCAGGTCCATCGAGCGATAAGTCACAGGTATAGGTGATGCCATCTTCAATTATGAATGTTCCAGCGATTTCATCGAAACCGAAACCTTTGCTAAACACATCCCGAAAATCGAGCGATAAGCGACGTGGCAGTGCAACGATACTCATGAGTCCGAACACACGCCCGGCACCCGGTTCAATTTCTTTCAGTTGACCATTACCCAGCCGGACCTGAACTTCGCCATCGAGCACCTCGAAAAAATCAGGCCGAGGGCTGCCCGACCAATCCAGGTCAAAACTCATAGACATTTCTTTGCTATCGATTCCGGGTGTGTAGCCCAGTCTGGACATCGTTTGTTCAACATCGGTGCTTGTCAGGGTCGCGCTGACGAAACTGTGACTTCCCAGCGGATCGGCATCTTCAGTAAGCCAGCGACCGGTGCCGTCGATTTTAAAACTCGCATCGCTGGTGGAAATCTTGGTCGCTATAAGGCCTTGCTCGGTTTTCTCGAGCGTTGCCTCCACAGCACCAAGGTAACGGTCGCCGAAGGCAAACTCAGCAGCTGTCAGTTGAATCGCCGGCAATTTGCGGGGATCAAGCTCCAATGCCAACTCGGTTTGTATCTCGTCACCCGGCAGCCGGAGTTTCTCCATATCGAAGACCATCTTGCGCTTGCCATTAAAGTCGTACGGCACGAATATCGAACCAACGACGTCTTCTCCATCAAGTTGCACTAGCCAGTCTGCCGCACTTCGATCAACTCGAACGCGATGCCCTTTTAAGTGCTGGCCAATGAGGTACAGGTTATCAACTGTTAGGTCAATAGATTGAATTCGTTCCGCAGCGCTGGTTTTCTTCTCGCCGCTGCGCGAAAGACTCAGCCAGTCCTGTAATCGTACCTCACTTGTCGAACCGCGAATGTGCAGACCTCGCGTATCGGCCGCCTGTACGGCGGCACCACCCATCGTGATGACACCGCGATCGAGGTCCCAACTGCCCTCAGGTTTATTAAACGCCAATTGCCAAGCGATGCGATTCTCAGCAAAGAAAGCGCTCTCAATAAATTCTCCGCCCGGCATGAAACGAATATCGCCTGATATTTGCAATGAGGAATCAGCTGGCTTTCCGACCGGCACTGGCAAGAGTAATTCGAGTCCATTGAGGTCGCTTTCGATCTGCACGGTCAGTGGTGATTTAGTCTCCATTTTGCCACTGGGAAACAGAATGCGTGCCTGGTACACAGCGGCACCCTTAATGAGCCCGTCCATCGGCACACCCAGCTCGTTGACAATACCATCCGCAGTCGCTGTGCCAAGCACGGTTGCGATCACGCTGAATTGTGGATCCTTGGAGCGTTGTATTGAAATGCTAACGCCTTCACTCAAAAATGTTCCAGTGAGCCCCTTACTCTCGATACGATCTCGCTCAATTGTCACTTCACCGATCAGGTCCGTGATCGGTGAATTAAAACCTGCCACCGCCAACGTTCCATCATTACTTCGCACCCGCACCTGAAACTCGAACTCTTGAATGCGCTCTCTTTTAAGTGGCATCATCAGATCGAGGGCGAAAGACGCTTCCCCATCAACAGTAACGCGATCCAATTGCTCGCCGAACACATTTTTGATGGGGCTTTGCATCGAAAATTCGCGAATCGATTCCAGGGATCCTACTGAGAAAGACTCGATATTTAGTACGGGGTCTCTGAGATCTGGAATATTCACCTTGGCGTTGATGGCAGAAATACCGGCATTTATCGACTGATTTTCAGTCGAATAAAGCCGAGCATTATCAAGTATCACTTCAGTGTCCAACCCTTCTGCTGCGGGCCACAGCTTGTGATATTTGAAAGTCATGTCGCGAACCGAGGCCTTCATCAATAGGCGCCCCTCCCCACCGTCGAATGGAAACTTATCGAGCGGTCCATTGAGGGTAGTTGTACCGCGGATTATCGATCCGCTGACCAATGCCATTTGAAGCCATTCATACAGAATCGGCTTTAGTCCTTTTTCTGGAATGTAACGTTTCGCCTCTGCGATATTTGAAATACTCCAAGTACTGGCAAGATCAATCTCAGGTGATAGTCCGTCTTTGTAGAGAACCAGCTGAACATTGCTCTGGCTGCTGATGATCTCATTACTTATGACGATGCTGTCAGAAAGGATGGTCGTGCGATTATTGCTGTTCTTCCAAATGACAGTTCCATCTGCCTGATCAACCGCAATGACTTGGGGTAGATACTCAGGTACGTGAATCTCAAGCTCAGTGGATTTGATCTCGAGACGGCCGCCGGCGCGATTAGCCCTCACCAGTCCGGAGAACCCGCGGACACCGGGGCGTAACGAAGTGCCAGCGATGCCTACTCGGTCCAGCTCCGCAGAGACATTGAATCGTGGCGCATCGCTATCGATCTCGGAGGCCGTCGCAACTAAGTTTCGTACAACTCCGGACGGTTGAAAATCAAGCAATAAGCTTTTTAGCTCTTTGCTGAGCCAGGGCCTTATTATCCGCAGATCATCCAAATTCAGATGGGAAGCTCTGGCATCCAACATCACAATAGTACCGGCGGCGTCCACACTGGCCTCGACTTGAAGTGATGATTCTGGCCAATCATGACCCTCAACCGAGAGTCGAAATTCATTTGCCGCGATCAGCCAATCGAAGTCGGATACATCAATCTCGATCCGGCCACTGATATCGAATAATTCGTCGACTGCAAGAGCAACGTCGACGAAATCAAGTTCTGCTGTGAGGCTGGATAACCGCCCATTGCTAACTGCGAGCGCCAACTCCATATCACCAATACCAGATTGAAATTGGCGACTACCGCCCGTCAGACTCGACCAGCCAAGCAGGTTCACATCATCAGCATCGACGATGATGTCCCAGTTTCGCTCCTTCTCACTTCCAAGGCTTAGTTGGCTAACTGACACATTTAATTGTCGGCCCAGATTGTCAGGCAAGCGAATATCCACATCAGCCGCAATACGTTTATCGTCGATGCTGACTCGCATACTTGGGACATTGAAGAAATGCGGACGGTCATCGCCAGGTTGCAAGAAGCGCAATTCGATATCCTCGCCGATTATTTCGATGTTCGTTGGCGTTGCCTGGCTTTCAAGTTCGGAGCCGAACAGCTCGTCCAGCGAAGAGCCTTGAATTCGAAAACTCCCATCGTCCTGCTGGCGCACATCAATGCTCGCCTTAAGAATGATAAGCCGATCGACGACAAATGCTTTTTCAAGCATCAAGCGTAGCAATCCGACGCCGACCCGCACTTCTTCAGCAGCGATAATGCGATTGCCACTGCCGGGACGAATTAATTCTGCGTCGTAGAACTCTAGCTCTGGCCCACTAAGCCCCCAGCGCGCGTCCATTCCAGAAAATTCGACCTGCATTCCGATCGCGGCGCTTGCCCGAGTCTTGATCTCATCCTGGTATTGCGGCACTTGCGGTAGGAATAGCCGGAACAATCCCACCGCTATCGCCAACAGGATGACGCCCGTCGCTGCAGTATAAGCGAGGAATTTCATCAGCCGACGGAGAATTTTTTTCATTAAGTCACAAACCTGAGTATCACGTCAGAACCACATCAAACTGATCCTGAAGGTATAGTGACTCGGTTTGCAAGCGGATCGACTTGCCTGTTTGTTCCTCAAGTTCTGACAGACTCGGCGACTGCTCGTCAAGCAACAGCTCAATCACGTCCTGATGGGCGAGTATCAACACTTCTTCAAACTCAAACTGCCGAGACTGCCTAATGATTTCGCGAAAAACTTCAAAATACACGGTCTCGGCCGTCATGACAAAACCGCGGCCGTTACAACTCGTACAGTCTTTGCCCAGAGCATGTTGCAGGCTTTCCCGGGTTCGTTTTCGGGTCATTTCGACAAGCCCCAGTGGCGATATGGGCGCTATCTGATGGCGTGCACGATCTCGTGAAAGAGAGTTTTCGAGCACCTGCAGCACATTGCTACGGTGCTCCTGTTCTTCCATATCGATGAAATCAATAATGATAATGCCACCCAAATTACGTAGCCGAAGCTGACGGGCGATAGCAACTGCAGCCTCGAGATTGGTCCGGTAAATTGTTTCTTCAAGATTGTGATGACCAACGTACCCTCCCGTGTTCACATCGACAGTTGTCATCGCTTCAGTTTGATCGAATACTATGTAGCCACCTGATTTTAAAGAAATATTTCGATCCATCGATTTCTTGATTTCGTCTTCTATGCCGTGCAAATCAAAAATAGGCTGGCGTCTTTTATAATGCTCTAGCATCAGCTTAGCGTCCGGAAGATAGGTACTCGCGAATTCCAGCATCGTAGTAAAATCTGCTTTCGAATCAACCAGTATCCGCTCTATATCCGTTGAGATCATGTCGCGCACTACCCGTAAGGGTAGTGACAAGTCTTCATGAACCATTGTTTTTACATTAGCCAGCCTGTATCGCAGCTGAACGACATCCCATAACTTAAGTGTGTAACGCAAATTGGCCATGATGGCTTCCGGCGCGGCGCCCTCTGCAATAGTTCGTACGATAGCGCCGCATTCCAGCCCCTGCTCTTTGAGTAGAACCGCAACCATATCGCGCAAGCGTTCTCTTTCGTCGTCGTCTTCGATGCGTGCCGAGATGCGTACGGAATCGCTGTGCGGCAACAGCACTAGGTAGTGGGATGGTAACGTGATGGACGTCGTCAGGCGTGCACCCTTATTGCCGAGCGGTTCCTTAACAACCTGAACCATGATGCCATCACCTTCGCGAACCAGGTCCTTGATATTCGGTACGTCGCCATTGTTTCCGGCGGCATCCGGTTTTGCGATGTCAGAGGCATGCAGGAACGCGGTTCTTTCCAGACCAATATCGATAAATGCTGCCTGCATGCCCGGCAAAACTCTCGAAACTCTGCCCTTATAAATATTGCTGACTATTCCACGCCGTGCCGCGCGCTCAATATAGACCTCCTGCAATACGCCGTTCTCAAGTAGGGCGGCGCGCACTTCGGTCGAAGTCACATTTACAAGAATTTCTTCTTTTGCTAATTTTTCCGTCATCTCTGTTTTTCAAGTACGTCGATCCCGGCCGACGCTAATAATTCTATGGTCTCGAATACCGGCAGCCCCATGACGCCCGAATAGCTGCCGCTTATAGCTTTCACGAACATGCCGCCGAGGCCCTGAATACCATACGAGCCAGCTTTGTCAGCGGGCTCCCCACTTTGCCAGTAACGCAGCGCCTCGTCCTGACCAATTTCGCGAAACTGAACATCCGTGCTGGACAGCACACTCCGGGTTCCGTTGGGTGTTTTCAGCGCAACGCCAGTCAGCACGGTATGCCTACATCCTGACAGCGAAAGTAGCATACTGACTGCGTCCTCGGCGTCCCGAGGTTTTCCGAACACACGATCCCCAAGCACCACAACGGTATCCGCGCCTAAAACGCAATTGCCGCAATTCAGGGCCTCGGCTTTAGCGGTTGCCAGCCTTAGCACCAGATCCGAGGGTAATTCACCGTTCAGCGGACGTTCGTCGGTTTCTACCTCAACAACATCGAACCGAAAACCCAGCGATGCCAGAATTTCCCGACGTCGTGAGGACGTTGAAGCCAGTTGCAGCATGGGAGCTATCAATTTACTCACGATGATACGGATGACCGGCTTGCAGCGACCAAGCTCGATAGAGTTGCTCTGCCAGTAACGCTCTGGCCATGCCATGCGGCAAAGTGAGCTCTGACAGCGACCAGAGCATGTCGGCCCGCTGCCGGACCGCATCAGACACTCCGTCAGGACCGCCGATAATAAGACATAAATCCCGACCATCGGATTGCCAGTCTGCGAGCTTCGATGCCAATGATTTACTGGTCAATTGTTTGCCGCGCTCGTCCAACAATACCGCCTGTTCAGTCGAGGCGAGTTTCGCGAGAATGAGTTCACCCTCAACTTTCATTGCCTGATGTGACTTGTCGTTCTTGTTGCGCCTAATTGTCGGAATCACATCGAGATGGAATTTCCATTCACGAGGATAGCGAGCGGTGTAGACACCAAAGGCATCGTCCACCCATGAGGGCTGGCGATCACCAACAGCTAGAAGACGAATATGCACGAGTTAGCCGTCGGTTGAAGCCGCGCCTCCGGCAGGTCTGATTGACCAGAGTTTTTCCAAATTGTAGAACTCTCGTATCTTAGGCAGCATGACGTGGACCAGCACATCCTGAAGGTCAAGTAATACCCACTCGCCACCGCTCTCACCTTCGATCCCAGAGGGTCGGTAACTCGCCGCCTTGGCGCGATCTGAAACATTCTCAATAAGCGCCTGTACGTGTCGGCTCGAAGTACCACTTGCCACAATCATCCAATCAGTAACCGTCGTCATATCGCTGACGTCGAGCTTGATGATATCCAGCCCTTTTATTTCTTCCAGCGC
>Ga0055584_100005628_pt1 | contig 12277 bp, 5 predicted proteins | sample OSDHelmetaG_FD_58716 | JGI IMG/M metagenome (GOLD analysis project Ga0055584, IMG submission 58716) | Pelagic marine sediment microbial communities from the LTER site Helgoland, North Sea, for post-phytoplankton bloom and carbon turnover... | ecosystem: Environmental > Aquatic > Marine >... | reverse complement strand
ATTGGGTTTGAAAGCGATAAAGATATTCTTAACATTTTTGGACTTGCGGAAGAAATTAAAGTAAGCAAATCTGGTCTTAAGAAAGTAGTGGGCAGAAGACTTGTTGCTCGTGTTCTTAGAACATGGGTAGAGGATTTTGTTGATGAGGATACAGGAGAGGTTGTTTCTATCGAACGTAACGAAGTAGTTATTGATAGGGATACTATCTTAGAAGCGGATCACATCGAATTAATCGTTGACTCAGGAGTTAAAACGGTTATTATTAACAAAGAAAGTGATGATAAGAATGATTATGCAATTATTCACAACACGCTTCAAAAAGATACATCCAATAACGGAAAAGAAGCTGTAGAGCATATTTATCGTCAGTTAAGAAATACTGATCCACCAGATGAAGAAACAGCTCGTGGTATTATCGAAAGACTCTTCTTCTCAGACAAACGATATGATTTAGGAGAAGTAGGTCGTTATAGAATTAATAAAAAATTAAACTTAGATAGTTCTAATGATAAGCGTGTCTTAACGAATGAAGACATTATACGTATCATCAAATACTTAATAGAACTTTCAAACTCTAGAGCTGATGTGGATGATATTGACCATTTAAGTAATAGAAGGGTTAGAACAGTTGGAGAGCAATTGTATTCTCAGTTTGGAGTTGGTCTTTCTAGAATGGCTAGAACCATTAGAGAACGAATGAATATCCGAGATAATGAGGTATTTACACCAACTGATTTAATTAACTCAAGAACCTTATCTTCTGTAATTAATTCGTTCTTTGGAACAAATCAATTATCTCAGTTTATGGATCAAACCAATCCATTGGCAGAGATTACGCACAAAAGAAGAATGAGTGCTTTAGGGCCAGGTGGTCTTTCAAGAGATCGAGCTGGTTTTGAGGTTAGAGATGTGCATTATACGCATTACGGAAGACTTTGTACAATTGAAACACCTGAGGGACCAAACATTGGTTTGATCTCTTCATTATGTGTTCACGCAAAAATTAACTCACTTGGTTTTATTGAAACTCCATACCGTAAGGTTGAAAATGGTAAAGTGAAAACAGATAAGATTATTTTCTTAAGTGCCGAAGAGGAAGATGGTAAAGTAATCGCACAAGCGAATGCTCAAATTACTGATAAAGGTGAATTTGAAGTAAAAGAAGTAAAATCTAGATATGAGGGAGATTTTCCAATCGTTGAACCTGAGAAGGTGGATTACATGGATATTGCTCCAAATCAAATTGTATCGATTGCAGCTTCTTTAATACCTTTCTTAGAACATAATGATGCCAACCGTGCATTGATGGGATCGAATATGCAACGTCAAGCAGTGCCATTGATTAAACCAGAAGCTCCATTTGTTGGAACCGGTTTAGAAGGTAAAATTGCAAGAGATTCAAGAGCTCTAGTTATTGCTGAAGATGATGGTATTATTGATTACGTGGATTCTGAGGAAATTAGAATCAAGTATAAGTTTACACCGCAACAGGAAATGGTATCATTTTCGGGTAATATTAAATCTTATCCATTAACCAAATTCAGAAGAACGAATCAAGGTACTTGCGTTAACTTAAAACCTATTGTAGCAAAAGGACAAAAGGTGAGAAAAGGGGATGTATTGTGCGAAGGTTATGCTACTGAAGGTGGAGAATTGGCATTGGGAAGAAACTTGATGGTTGCATTCATGCCTTGGCAAGGATATAACTTTGAGGATGCGATTGTAATCTCTGAAAAAGTAGTTAAAGATGATTGGTATACTTCAATCCATATTTCAGAATATGATCTTGAGGTAAGAGAAACCAAACGAGGCGAGGAAGAATTGACCAATGATATTCCAAACGTAAGTGAGGAAGCAACAAAGAACTTAGATGAAAATGGTCTTATTCGAGTTGGAACTACTATAAAAGAAGGAGATATCTTAATCGGTAAAATTACACCTAAAGGTGAAACAGAGCCTTCTCCAGAAGAAAAACTATTGAGAGCAATCTTTGGAGATAAAGCCGGTGATGTAAAAGATGCTTCATTGAAAGCTTCACCTTCTTCTCAAGGAGTTGTTATCGGTAAGAAATTATTTAAACGAGTTAAGAAAGAGCGATCTGTTAAGGTTGAAGACAAAGTTAAAGCCGGTAAATTAGAAGAAATCTTCAATAAAGATGTTGAAATATTAAGAGCTAAGTTACTTGCTAAGTTATTTGAACTAACGAATGGTAAAACTTCTCAAGGCGTTGATAATAACTATAATGAAGACTTGATACCGAAAGGAACCAAGTTTACTCAAAAGAACATTTCTGCTTTGGATTTTTCACAAGCCAACTTTGACAATTGGACTACGGATAAAGAGAAAAATGCGCTAATCGTTCGAATTCTGAAGAACTATATGTTCGCTTACAATGAGCTATTTACTCGCTTCAAACGAGATCAATATGCTGTAACAGTAGGAGATGAACTTCCAACAGGAATCTTAAAACTTGCCAAAGTATACGTTGCAAATAAACGTAAGCTAAAAGTAGGAGATAAGATGGCTGGTCGTCACGGAAACAAAGGTATTATCGCACGTATCGTTAGAGAGGAAGATATGCCTTTCTTGGAGGATGGAACTCCGGTAGATATTGTATTGAATCCATTAGGTGTACCTTCAAGGATGAACTTGGGGCAAATATATGAGACTGTTTTAGGTTGGGCCGGCAAAAATCTAGGTGTAAAATTTGCAACACCTATTTTCGATGGAGCATCAGATGAGGAAATCAAAGAGTATACAGATAAGGCAAATGTGCCTGTGAATGGAAGAGTTCATTTATATAACGGATTGACTGGAGAGCGTTTTGATAAGCCAACTACTGTTGGTGTAATCTATATGCTTAAGTTAGGTCACTTGGTTGATGATAAGATGCACTCTCGTTCAATAGGACCTTATTCATTAATTACACAACAACCATTGGGTGGTAAAGCTCAATTTGGTGGTCAGCGTTTTGGTGAAATGGAAGTTTGGGCACTCGAGGCATTTGGAGCAGCGAATATTTTAAGAGAAATTTTAACGATTAAGTCAGATGATATTATAGGTCGAGCCAAAACCTATGAAAGCATTGTTAAAGGTGAAAACATTTCATCTTTTGGAGTGCCGGAATCATTCAATGTATTATTACATGAATTAAGAGGTTTAGGTTTAGAGATGACATTTGAATAAAAAGGAATTATGCAGTTAACGAAAAAGAATCCAAAATTAAAAAGTAACTTTTCACAAGTTAGAATAAGTTTATCATCTCCTGAAATAATTCTTCAAAGAAGTTTTGGCGAGGTTATTAAACCTGAAACAATAAATTACCGTTCCTTTAAACCAGAAATGGGAGGATTATTCTGTGAAAGAATTTTCGGACCAACTAAGGATTATGAATGCCATTGTGGGAAATACAAAAGAATACGATATAAAGGTATTGTTTGTGATCGTTGTGGTGTTGAAGTTACCGAGAAAAAGGTAAGAAGAGAGCGGATGGGACACATTAACTTGGTTGTTCCTGTGGCACACATATGGTACTTTAAATCATTGCCAAACAAAATTGGTTACATCATTGGTTTACCTTCTAAGAAATTAGAAATGATTGTTTATTACGAGCGTTTTGTGGTAATCCAATCGGGTATTAAAAGCGAAGAAGTAAACTATTTAGATTTCTTAACAGAAGAAGAGTATCTCGATATCTTGGAGACGCTTCCGAAAGAGAATCAAATGTTGGATGATAATGATCCAAACAAGTTTATTGCTAAAATGGGTGCAGAAGCACTTTGGGATTTATTAGCTCGTTTAGATTTGGATGAAATGTCATTCAAATTAAGACACCAGGCAGCGAATGAAACTTCACAACAAAGGAAAGCAGAAGCACTTAAAAGGCTTAAAGTAATTGAGAGCTTTAGAGATGCACAAAAAAGTGGTGCAAATCGTCCAGAATGGATGATTCTAAAGATTTTACCAGTTATTCCACCAGAGCTAAGACCTTTAGTTCCATTAGAAGGCGGTAGGTTTGCAACTTCTGATTTAAATGATTTATATCGAAGAGTAATTATTAGAAATAATCGTTTGAAACGTTTGATGGAAATCAAAGCTCCGGATGTTATTTTGAGAAATGAGAAGCGTATGCTTCAAGAATCAGTGGATTCTCTTTTGGATAATACAAGAAGAGCAAATGCTGTAAAATCAAACGGTAATAGACCATTAAAATCGTTAAGTGATATGCTTAAGGGTAAGCAAGGTCGTTTCCGTCAAAACTTATTAGGAAAGCGTGTGGATTATTCTGGACGTTCAGTTATTGTGGTTGGTCCAAAGCTTAAATTGAATGAGTGTGGATTGCCAAAAGCTATGGCATCTGAATTGTTTAAACCATTTATTATTCGAAAATTAATCGAAAGAGGAATTGTTAAAACAGTAAAATCAGCTAAAAAGATTGTAGATAAGAAGGATCCAATCATTTGGGATATTCTTGAAAACATATTGAAAGCGCATCCAGTGATGCTTAACCGTGCTCCTACTTTGCACAGGTTGGGTATTCAAGCATTTCAACCTAAATTGGTTGAGGGGAAGGCAATTCGTTTGCATCCATTAACTTGTACAGGTTTTAATGCGGATTTTGATGGTGATCAAATGGCTGTTCACGTTCCGTTAAGTAATGCAGCAGTTTTAGAAGCTCAGCTTCTAATGCTAGCACCGCACAATATTTTAAATCCTGCAAATGGGTCACCGATTATGGTGCCTTCACAGGATATGGTATTGGGTCTGTACTACATTACTAAAGGAAGAAAATCAAGCAAAGAACATCCAGTACAAGGAGAAGGAATCAAGTTTTATTCTCCCGAAGAAGTGATTATCGCGCACAACGAAAAGAAAGCCGATTTGCATGCTATTATCAATGTTAAAGTGATGATTAAGCAAAAGGATGATACATTAGTTGAAGAGTTAATTGAAACCACTGTCGGACGCGTTATATTTAATACAGTTGTTCCTCAGGAGTTTGGATTTGTGAATCAAACACTTACTAAGAAATCATTGCGTGATATCATTGCAAATATGGTACGCTTCTGTGGTGTGGCCGTTACCTCTAAATTCTTAGATGAAATGAAAGGCCTTGGTTTCCATTATGCATTTAAAGGTGGATTGTCCTTTAATCTAAGTGATGTTCATATTCCAGATGTTAAAATAGAATTAGTTGCTGAGGCAAAGAAAGAAGTTGAAGAGATTTGGGAGAACTATAACATGGGTGTTATCACAAATAACGAAAGATATAACCAGGTGATTGACGTTTGGACTAAAGTAAACAGTAGAATATCTGAAAACTTGATGAATCATCTTAAAAATGATGATCAAGGTTTTAACCCGATTTATATGATGCTTGATTCAGGAGCCAGGGGTTCTAGAGAGCAAATTAGACAATTAGGTGGAATGAGGGGCTTGATGGCTAAGCCACAAAAGAACCTAAAAGGAGGAACCGGTGAAATTATTGAAAACCCAATTCTTTCTAACTTTAAAGAAGGGTTATCTGTACTGGAATACTTTATTTCTACTCACGGTGCTCGTAAAGGTTTGGCAGATACTGCATTGAAAACAGCCGATGCGGGTTATTTGACCAGAAGACTTCATGATGTAGCTCAAGATGTGGTTATTATGCAAGAAGATTGTGGAACCTTAAGAGGGGTTACGATGACACCATTAAAAGATAACGATGAGATTGTTGAACCAATCTATGAGCGTATTCTTGGAAGAACAGTGGTTTATGATATCGTAGACCCTAACACTGGTGAAACTCTTGCAAAAGAAGGTGCAATGATCGATGAAGAAATTGCTCAAAGCATTCAGGATGCTGAAATTGAGGAAGTTCAAATCAGATCTGTACTTACTTGCGAAATTAAACGTGGTGTTTGTGCTAAATGTTATGGACGAAACTTAGCCAGAGGACATATTGTTAAGAAAGGTGAATCAGTTGGTGTGATTGCTGCTCAAAGTATTGGAGAGCCTGGAACACAGTTAACATTGAGAACTTTCCATACAGGGGGTACAGCATCTAGTATTGCTTCCGAAAGTCAATACCAAGCAAAATTTGCAGGTATAATCAATTTTGATCAAATCAAAACAATTGAAACTGAAGCAGATCCTGAGTTAGGTGCTGAAACAGGAACAAAAATTAATATTGTTACCAGTAGATCAGGAGAAATACGAATTATTGAACCTAAAACGAAAACAGTAGTCTTTACAGCTAATATTCCTTATGCTTCTCAATTATTTGTAGAAGACGGTCAGAAAGTTAAAAAGGGCGATCAAATTTGTAAATGGGATCCTTTCAACGCATTTATTTTAACGGATACTGCAGGTAAGGTGAGCTATGAAGGTTTGGTTGAAAACATAAACTTTAGAGAGGAAATTGACGATCAAACTGGACGATCTGAAAAAGTAATGATTGAAACCAAGGATAAAAAGTTAATACCTATTATCCGGGTAACTGCTAAAAAGGATGTTGAAAAGGAATTCAACTTACCTGTAGGAGCTTACATTACTGTTTCTGACGGAGAAAAATTGAAAGTTGGATCTGTGATTGCTAAAATACCAAGAGTTGGTGGTAAAGTAAGAGATATTACGGGTGGTCTGCCAAGAGTAACTGAGTTATTTGAAGCACGAAACCCTTCTAATCCGGCAATTGTTGCTGAAATTGATGGTGTAGTTAGTTATGGTGGAATCAAAAGAGCGAATAGAGAAGTTCTAATAGAATCTAAAGATGGAGAAAGCAAACGCTATCTCATTCCACTTTCTAAGCATATCTTAGTTCAAGATGGTGATTTTGTGAAAGCAGGATATCCACTTTCAGATGGTGCAATAACACCGAAAGATATTTTGGCAATTAAAGGACCAAGTGCTGTTCAAGAGTATATTTTGAACGGTATTCAGGAAGTTTATCGCTTGCAAGGTGTGAAAATTAATGATAAGCATATTGAAGTAATTGTGCGTCAAATGATGCAGAAAGTACTCATTGTGAATGCTGGAGATACCAAATTCTTAGAAAATGAAAATGTAGAGCGATGGGAGTTCCTTGAGCAAAACGATTGGATTTATGACAAGAAAGTGGTGAGCAATCCAGGAGGTTCTGAAAACGTAAAAGCAGGTCAAATTGTGAGTCTAAGAAAGTTAAGAGAAGAAAACTCAGCACTTAAGAGACAAGATCAAGAATTGATTGAGGTAAGAGATGCAATACCTGCAACGATGGCTCCAATCCTTCAAGGTATCACAAAAGCTTCCTTAAGTACTCAATCATTCTTATCTGCAGCTTCCTTCCAGGAGACTACGAAAGTGTTGAATGAGGCAGCAATAGCGGGTAAGGTTGATTATATGAGAGGATTGAAAGAAAATGTTATTGTAGGTCATCTTATTCCAGCAGGAACTGGATTACAAGATTGGAAAGACATGATTGTTGGTTCGAAAGAGGAATATGAACGTCTTATGGCAGCGAAAGAAGCAACTGCAGAAGAGTCTTCAACAGAAGAAACTCCCGAGGCTGAAGTTGCAACCAGCATTTAATTCAAACTAATTTAGTAAATGGGTGCTTGAGAAATCAAGCACCCATTTTTATGTTCAATTATGTTGAAGATGGCATCTAAATAATAATTATCGAATTAAACGGATTGAATATAACTCTCAACCACGCCCGCAAAAAATTGATGCTCTAACACAAGCACCTTCTTTTGAATTTGTTCAGCTGTGTCCTCCTCATTTAAGGTTGTGGTTGCTTGAAATAGCACTTTGCCTTTGTCAAATTCTTTATTCACAAGATGAATGGTCATTCCAGATTGGTTTTCTTGGTTTTGCTTAACCGCTTTATGAACATGTTGGCCAAACATTCCTTTACCGCCATAATTAGGTAGGAGGGATGGATGAATATTAATAATTCGGTGAAGATATGATTGTACCAATGTTTCCGGTATTAAAGCTAGAAAACCGGCTAATATGATAAAGTCAACTTTCTTGCTTTTCAAATCCTGCTCAACATTCCCTTCTCTCAGTTCTTGTTTCGTAAAGGTATAAGTTGGAACTTCATATGATGTGGCAATATCCAACACACCAGCATTTGGTTTGTCGCTGGCCACCATAGATACCAGAATGTCTTGATGATCTTTGAAATGTTGCATCAAACACCTCGCGTTACTTCCAGTACCGCTTGCAAATATTGCAACCCGTATCATTTTAACGTATGAATAATGGATTCTAAGGTACGCAAATACCTAGACTTTGATTTGCCTTCATCCTTGCGCACATCAACATTCGGAAAGTACACAAGCCCTTCTAAACTAATCCAATTTTTACTCGGCTCATGATATACCACATAACGCGTAAATGGACCTCCTCTAAATAATCCTTCAATAACCCACCAGCCATTAATCTTGAATCCTTTATGATCATTGATTGAATATGTAGTGTCTTTATGGTCAAAAAGATTACTGGTACCCAAATAGAAAACCCCAATGGTATCCATTTGCAGATGCTTCTTCCCTTGCGCATTTCGCAATCTTAAAATGCTTTCTTTATTAATCGGCTGTTCTATTTCTGACCCTAAAATTCCAATCAGTATATTGCAGTTTGCATCTCCCTCTTGCCAATTCAATGAGTAGAAACTGTCTTTTTGGATGTCAATTTCAGTGAATTTGGGGAATTCCATTTCGATATTAAAGCGTTCAGCTAATATTTTGGAAAGAGGATGTTTATTGGACCCCACCCTTGACCCAAAATTGTTGAGTTCAGAGGTATAGATTAAATTTCGTATGGAATCAGAATGGTCTTTAAGGTAAAGTCGTATAGCCTCTGGAGTCGTACCAAAAATGTAGAATACACTTTGATTTTTCGCCCAAACATTGTTGAATTGATGAATACTCACACCAGGAAGTGCACTCAAACTGTCAAATTTGGCCTGCCCAATACCAAATCCCAAAGAAGTCATTTCTTGTTTATTACTTTCAGTGATTACGAAAACCTGGGTTTGATATTCTAGGTAACTCCCTTTTAATCCTTCCATACTGATAAAGTTTATTCTGAAGAAAGGTTCATTTGGGATTAAGTATTCCTGAGGAGTAGCTAGGTGGTATTTAAATCCATCACGTAAATACTTGTAGGTCTCAAGGTCAGTGGTGATATTTAGTTCTCCAGCAAAACCGAGTGATTGGTTGATAGCAACAGGTCGGTCATTTGTGTTATCACAGCCAAGGAAACTAAAGATAAGAAGTAGGAGTAGATATAGTATGTTGTTTTTTCTCATGTATAACCTATACTTTGCGTTTGATAAGTATGCGTTCTCCAACTTGTAAATTACTGGTTGTTCTATGATTCCAGCGCTTAATATCACCAACAGAAACCCTATATTTTCTAGCGAGATAATACAAGGTTTCACCCCGTTTTACCTTGTGATAGAAGTTCTTACTTTCCGCTTTTTTCTTTATCGCCAAGTCCTTTAATAAGGAGTCATTTCTTACTGGATCAAAAGAATCCAGGATCAGGGGATAAGGATTTTTACTGAAATAATAAATGCTGTCTTGCTTTTCCAAAAAGGTCATCGCTACTTGATAGGGCAGTAGTAACTGATAGATATGATCTTTATCACCACTAAGTTTATTATATCTAAATTGTGCATTCAATAAACTAAGTTCTGATTGCGGTAATCCAGTATATCTACATAATTCTTCAAATTCGAGTGTATCATTAATAGCAATTGGACAATAAACAGAATATTCTGTTTCAGAAGATTGAGTGATGTTATTGCTAAAATTCATCAAATATACCGCTGCTATGAATCGAGGTACATAATTCTGTGTTTCTCTCGGTAGATATTTTTTAATATACCAAAAGTCGCCTACTCCTCCAGCAGCTGAAATTGCTTTACGTACATTTCCAGGACCTGCATTGTAAGCCGCGATCGCAAGTAACCAATCGTCAAACATGTTATACAATGTTTTAAAGTAATCTGCTGCACTTTCGGTACTTTTAATAATGCTTTTACGGTCATCTATTCGGTAATTGATGGTCATATCTAGGTACCGTCCTGTGCCTGGCATAAATTGCCATAGGCCCATTGCACCTGCTCTGCTTCTTGCAGTAGGATTTAATGCAGATTCTATTATACTGATATACTTCAGCTCTTGCGGAACACCTTTCCGGTCTAAGGTTTGCTCAAAAATGGGGAAGTATTTACTCTTATTGGCATAAGCTCTACGAAGAAAAGCACCATTTGCATAGCTAAAATATTGCATTTGACCATTTACATACTCATTGTAGGTAAAGTTTATTTCACTGCCCAGGGTTTGCATTTGATGTTCAAAAAATGCCTGATCACTTTGGCAGAACCCTTCTATACATAGGTTATTGCATTCTTTTTTTGGCGCTTCTTTCATAAAGCTAAGCGTTAAACTGTCAATGCGCTTTAACGAATTGGTTATTTGTGCTTGCGAATAACCGAAGTAAAAAACTCCGATGAGCAAAAGAAAGGGTTTAAGTTGAGTGTATTTAATCAAAATTTCAAGCAAATCTAATGAATACAACGGGTAGTAAGGAGTATTATTTTGGTCATTTCTTCTAATAGTCCAATAATTTGGTCTAAATATGGGTGATTCTTATTTAATCCAAGATTAAATACATTTTTGTGATACTGATTATTTAAATTTGTAAGAGACCAACCAATAAATAATGCCTAAAAAAGAAGTTTCTCCAATAGAAAAATTGGTCCATGAAGCTGCTCTTCAGACACAAGAGCAGCTTGTTCAAGTGCAACATAAACAGCATAGTCTTTTTATAGGAATACCGAAAGAAATTACGATGCAGGAGAATAGGGTTCCATTAAGCCCTTCGTCTGTATCATTCTTAGTAAACAATGGTCATCGAATAATAATTGAAACAAAGGCAGGTTCAAATGCCAATTTTTCCGATACCGAATATAGTGAAGCGGGTGCTCAAATTGCCTATAGTCCTGAGGAAGTCTATGCCGCTGATATTCTTTTGAAAATTGATCCACCCACTTTAGGTGAGGTTGATATGATGAAGCCACAACAGCTGCTTATATCAGCTTTGCAATTGAATAATTTGGATGAGTTGATTATTCGAAAACTAATCGCTAAGAAGGTACATGCGTTGGCCTATGAATATTTAGAGGACAATTCAGGTTCGCTCCCAATTATTCGTGCGATGAGTGAAATTGCAGGGCATGCCTCTATTCTCATAGCGGCTGACTATTTAACTAACTCACATATTGGTAAGGGGGAGTTGTTGGGAGGTTTTGCAGGCATTCCGCCCACGCAAATTGTGATCATAGGCGCAGGTTCTGTTGGCGAATACGCAGCAAAAGCGGCCATTGGCCTTGGGGCAAATGTAAAAGTATTCGATAGCAGTCCATATCGCCTCAGGCGAATACAATCGAATATTGGACAAAGAATATATACGAGTACTATTCACCCCAACGCCCTTAGAAAAGCATTAATGGTGGCTGATGTGGCAATAGGAGCATTACGTAGCGATAAGGATCGGGCACCTTGTGTGGTGACCGAAGAAATGGTTATGCAAATGAAACCGAAATCTGTAATCATCGATGTTTCTGCCGATAAAGGCGGTGTGTTTGAAACCACACGAATCACCAATCATGAGAAACCGATTTACAAAGAACATGATGTCATTCATTTTGCAGTGCCTAATATTCCAAGTAGAGTTTCACGAACTGCGAGTTATGCACTAAGTAACATTTTTACTCCGATACTAATGGATATTTGCGACTATGGATCATATTCTGAGTATATCCGACATAATTGTGGAAGTAAAGCGGGCACTTACCTATTAAATGGTACCCTGACCAACTCAATTCTGGGCGAGAAATATAAACTTACATCAAAGAATATCGATTTTTTGTTGCTTTAAGTCCTTATTATCAGGTATAAATCACCGTTAATTTCCAAAAATTTGTATCTTTCCGCTTATGGATTGGTTCAGTGGTGTAGACACATTTGAGAAGGTTTTTTGGGTTATAACAATCGCAGCATCTTTATTCTTTTTGGTTCAATTGGTTTTAACATTTATTGGGGCAGATATGGACGCAGATGTTGATATTGATACCGAGTTTGATGGGGATACAGGTATTGGCTTTCAATTTTTTACGCTAAAGAATTTAGTCGCATTTTTTACCCTGTTTGGCTGGGTTGGATTAGCCTGCATTAATGCTGAATTATCCAAAATCATGACGCTCATTTGGGCAACCCTTTCGGGTTTCGCGATAATG
>Ga0055584_100005627_pt1 | contig 12279 bp, 9 predicted proteins | sample OSDHelmetaG_FD_58716 | JGI IMG/M metagenome (GOLD analysis project Ga0055584, IMG submission 58716) | Pelagic marine sediment microbial communities from the LTER site Helgoland, North Sea, for post-phytoplankton bloom and carbon turnover... | ecosystem: Environmental > Aquatic > Marine >... | reverse complement strand
ATGGTAACAATCGCCGGGACTGGGTCAGTGCCGGCCAACTTGTGCGCATTGATTACTTGCGCGCAAGCGGCCGAGTTCACGACATCGTTCGCCTCGAGGTCGCGCGCACAGGCAGTTAATAGGCCTAACTGTACGGCTGCTAGAGTGACTAGAAACATTTAGAACAGGGATTGCAGATGCCGCGTACGACCTCACCGACGATATCCTTTGTCTGGATAATACTCGCGGCTATTGCAGCACTGGCGATGATCGCGCCTGCCATTGCGGGTGTCTACAAATGGACCGACACCGGTACGCCGGTCTACATCATGGGTACACCACTGTCTGAATCCCTCAGCTATACAGTCACGCGCGGCATCGTCTCGGCAGTACGCAAGATGGAAGATGAGCAGCTCTACTACCAAACAGATGCGGGCGTAAATCCTGGTAACTCTGGTGGTCCGGCATTTGATCCTGCTGGTGAAGTCGTGGCGATGGCAGTATCGGGTTTGTTGACGCGCCAAGGTGGCAGCTTAAACATCAACTTTCTTATTCCCATTGACGAAGTCCTGGGCTCTTTGACGGTCGTATAAATGCAGTTGAGCAACTCCCCTAGCAGTATTGTGGGTGCGCGTACAAAGCACCATCAGTGAAGGCGCTCGGCCTCACAATGGTAACGCTGGATGCGGCCCTGGCTGCCAACATGACAGTGCTGTGTGCTAATGCGCTACTGTCACAGCATTTACGTACGCGTTATTCGGACCTGCAGACAGCGCGCGGTCAGAAGGTTTGGAAAACACCAAGAATCCTGTCCTGGCATGCATGGCTGAGACAGACCTACGATGTGCTTCTAGACACCGGCATTGTCGCGGACGCGGTGCTGAGTGCAAATCAAGAACGGCTCATTTGGGAGGACATAATCTCCCGCTGGGACATTGATACCCGCCTGATGCGGGTTGATGGCGCCGCGCTCAACGCGATGGCCGCGGCGCGCATCTGTCGTCGCTATGAGCTTACGCCGGCTAGCCTGCAGCGCGCTCGCGGTCCCGAAACCGGCTTGTTCATTGAGTGGCTCAATACCTTTGAGGGACGCACTGCACTAGCGCGCTGGCGTACTGCGGATACGCTCGATGTTGCTATTACTGCAGCCATCCACGCTGGCCAAGTGAGTTTCCCCGAGACGCTGGTGCTTGCGGGCTTCGATGATCTTGACCTGGTCGAGACAAAATTGGTCAGCACCTTGCAGGCTCGCGGCGCACGCGTGCATACGCTCTCCAGCGCCGTTGCAGATGCAACGGTGCGTCGCCACACGCCTCGTGATATTGAGGAGGAGCTTGATTGGAGCACGCGCTGGGCGGCAAGCCAACTCAGAGCGAATCCTGATGCACGGATCGCAATTGCTTGCCCAGACATAATTGCGCTGCGCGCGAGCTTGGCCGAGCGGTTCAATCGGCTGTTTCCGGGCGCACGCTCGCGAGCGTTTACCTTCGCGGCATCGGAACCCTTGAGTCTTGAGCCCTATGTGCATGACGCCTTGTTGTTCCTGCGCTTCGTCGCAACACCACAGTCACGCGCAGTAGCGGCGCACCTATTGCGTAGTCGTGCGTTCGCACCGGTGGCGGAGACACTCACGGATACCACGCACCTAATCCAGCGTCTGCACGCCAGTGCCTTGCGCGAACTGACACTGACTAGCGCATTAAGAACCGTAGCCCAAGACAGCGCCAGCGCGCGAGTGCAAGCCTTTACGCTGGCCGAACGCGAGGCGCGTGCGCAAGTCGGTAACGCAAGCTTGCGCGAATGGTCACAGCGATTCGCGAGTTGGTTGCGATTGGCCGGCTGGATGAGCGTGCCAATTCAAGCTACCTCGTTAACTACTGCGCCTGACGAAAGCGCGCACCATTGGGCTGCGCACGAGATACGCGAGCGCTTCCGGGACAGTCTTGGTGAGCTTGCGCGCTTATCGCACCTGCATGACAGCTGTGATCTCGCTAAAGCCTGTGAGCGCCTTCAGCAAGTATGTAGCGGGCTGCCCGCACAGCCATCAACAAGCGCCGCTATTACCGTTGTGCCGGTGGAAGCCGCCGCTCATATGCAGTTCGATTACTTGTGGGTAGTTGGATTAGACGATGAACAATGGCCGCGTCCCGCCACCCCCAACCCCTTGCTGCCGGTCGCGCACCAGCGCCAGGCTGGCGTACCTGCGGCTAGCGCAACGCAGGTCTTGGAGCGCGCAACGGCGCACACTGAAGCACTGATGAATGCTGCTCAACACGTACATCTCAGTCACTGCGCGCGGGCTGGCGATCGAGAGATTCGCCCCAGCCCATTGCTTGCGCACATCGCCGAGACAGTGCCAGATGCTGATACTTGGCTGGTGCTACCGGACCCAGTGGCTGCGGCGTGTGCCATCGCCAAGGTGGAGTCGGTCCGGGATTACTTTGGACTCACCATTGAGGCTGGGACCGAAGTGGCGGGCGGAACCCGTTTTCTGGCAGACCAATCCGATTGTCCGTTTCGGGCCTACGCCAGCCACCGTCTGCTAACACTCGGATTGGAAGACCCAGGCCTGGGCCTGGATCGGCGCGATGCTGGCACCTTGCTACATCTTGCGTTGGAGCATGTTTGGTCCGGGTTACAAACATCCGCGGCCTTACATGCGCTGGACCCGCCAGCGCTGCAACAACTCATTAGTACCAGCGTGCGTCAAGCGCTCACCAGATTGGCGCCAGCGGCGCAAGCCCTTATGAGTATTCGCTACTCCGCAATCGAGGCTGAGCGCTTGCAACTTGTGTTAAGCGAATGGCTTGCCCTCGAGCGCCAGCGTGAACGCGGCTTTAGCGTACTCACGCAAGAGTCTCGCCAGAGCGTATCTATCGGCCCGCTGGTTTTAGATGTACGCGCCGATCGGGTCGATCAACTCGACGATGGCAGCGTTGCAATCATTGACTACAAGTCCGGTCGCGTCAGCACCAAGGGGTGGGAACAACAACGCATGTCGGAACCACAAGTGCCGCTGTATGCAGTGGTGCATGGTGACGGCGTCGCTGCCGCTTTCATTGCACAAGTGCGCCGCGGCGAGTGCGCATTTAAGGGCACCGCGCGTGCCGCCGACATCGCACCGGCCAAACAGCGCGGTCAAGCGGTTGCGATACTTGAAGATACGCGTCTTTGGGACGAGCGCCTGGAGTCGTGGCGCGATGGCCTGGAAGCACTCGCACATGAGGCCGCAGCTGGCGCGGCCGAGGTTGCGCCCTTACACGGCGCTGCAACGTGCCGCTATTGCGCGCTGCGAGGCGCGTGTCGCATTGATGCCTTCAGCAACGAGAGCGCCGCTGAGCACGGCAACCGCTCGTCATGACAGCAACCATGGGCGAACTACGCCGTGCCTGAAGAATTCAATAGTAAGGATGCAACACAAACGCACGCCTCATCGAGCGCCAATAGCGCTGGCGAGGCCAGCGACGCCGACGCTCGGCGCGAAGCCGTATTGGGGCGTGGCTCTTACATCGTGCAGGCGCCGGCAGGGTCCGGTAAAACCGAATTATTAGTACAGCGCTTTTTGCGCCTGTTAGGAGAAGTCAAAGCGCCCGAATCCATTGTCGCGATCACCTTTACGCGCAAAGCTGCCAGCGAGATGCGCAATCGCATAGTCGATGCGATGCAAGCGGCTGCGACCACGCCCGAACCAAGTGAGCCGCACCTGCAAATGACATGGGCGTTAGCGCGCAAAGCGCTTGCTCAAGACCGGCGGCAAGGGTGGGGTTTGGCACGCGCGCCGCGACGTTTGCGGGTGCAAACAATTGACAGCTTGTGCAGCGAACTGGTGCGCCAGCTACCTTTGCTGACTGACATGGGCACACTCACTGACGTGCTCGAAGATGCAGGCGAAGCATTTCGTAGCGCCGCCGAAGCCACGCTCGATATAGATTCTGACTACGCCGGTGACAACGTTGCGACACTGGTAGGCCACCTTGATGGCAATATGGAGCGCGCCGCCCAAATGCTGGCGAGCATGCTCGGCAGAAGAGATCAGTGGTTGGCGCACTTAGGTAGCCGCAGCGAGCCGAGCCGCAAGGTTTTGGAATCTGCTCTGGCGACGCTAGTCGATGACGAAATCCGCCGTGCTTGCGCCGCGATCCCTACACCGCTGCTCGCTGACATGGCCACAACAGCAAGCACCAGTGCAAACTTCCTCAGCGAGTCAGACGCATTGCCAGCGGTGCTAGAGCCGTTTCTTTCGGGCGCAGTACTTAGCCCTGCGGATGCGAAAATTTGGCCAGGCCTAGCAGCGCTGTTCTTGACCGCCAAGGGCGAGGCGCGCAAAACGCTGAATAAGAATCAAGGAGTACCAACCGCCAAAGCGGTCGAGCCGCACGCTCGAGAGCGGCTTGAACAACATCGGCAAGCTGCCAAAGACATACTGGAACGACTTACTAACTTGCCAGGTGCTGTCGCCGCGTTGGCGCGGGCTGCAAGCTTGCCGCAGCCCGCCTACAGCGATCCCGAGTGGCAAGTGCTGTTAGCGCTGGTGCGGCTGATGCGTCTAGCGGCACTACATCTGCAAGTGGGGTTCAGTGACAGCGGTCAAACCGACTTCAGTGAGGTGCAAACGCGCGCAATTGCCGGTCTTGGTCATCCCGAAGCGCCGTCGGAGCTAGCACTTGCCCTCGACTATCGGCTTGAACACCTACTCGTGGACGAGTTCCAGGACACCTCCAATGCGCAGGTCGAGCTGTTGTCGAAGCTGTGTGCCGAATGGGAGCCAGATAGCGGTCGAAGCTTGTTTATTGTCGGCGATCCGATGCAATCCATTTACCGCTTTCGCCTCGCTGAAGTGGGCAATTTTCTCAAAGTCGCAAGTAATGGTATCGACCATATAGCGCTTACGCCATTGCGCTTGAGCGCTAATTTTCGCTCCGCAAGTGGTGTTGTGAATTGGGTCAATGATGCGTTCGCGCAGATCTTTCCAGCGCGTGATGATGCAGCTTTAGGGCAAATTCGTTACGCCCGCTCCGTCGCTGCCCGTGCGCCAGGAGAGTTACCTCCGGTACTTGTGCATGCGGCGCTCGCAGCAAACCGCACAGATACACATCAACACGAAGCCGAAGCCTTGGTTGGCGCCGTGCGTGCGAGCTTGCAAGGCCAGCCGCAGTTGTCGATCGCTATATTGGTGCGTTCGCGCGGCCATTTGAGCGCCATACTTCCGATGCTGGAGTCGAGCGGGATCGACGTAGAGGCGGTAGAGCTCGATGCCCTGAAGAGTCGCCCGATCGTCAATGATCTACACGCACTTGTGCGCACCGTATTGTCGCCGCACGACAAGGTCGCTTGGCTCAGCGTCATGCGCGCGCCATGGGCCGGGCTCACGCTGGCGGACCTGCATGTCATCTTGGCGCATGCGGATTTGCGCTGGCTCGCCATAGTTAGCGCCGAGCAGCAAGCGCCAGAGGGCTTATCACCTGACGGGCGACTACGACTGCAAAATATTCAACGAGCCTACGCCCTAGCAATCGCACAATTTCGCCGATTACCGCTGAGTGTTGTCATTGAAAATTATTGGTTGGCGATCGGTGGGCCACAGTGTTTGTCTGCTTACGGAGACCGCAGCGGAACCTTGGAGCTGGCAGATGCGCGTGCCTATTTGCGCCACCTCGCGGCTGCAGAGCGTGCGGCAACCGTGCTCGACCTGGACGGCTTCGAGCGGCGCCTAGCGAAACTCTACGCGCCACCGGATACACGTGCCGTGCAGCAGGTGCAGGTGATGACGATCCATAGATCCAAGGGCCTAGAGTTTGACGTCGTAATGCTTCCGGGTTTGTCCCGACGGCCGCGTCCTGCGGACAAGCCACTACTTGCATGGCAGGAGCGCACCAGCGCAGAACGCAATTTGCAGCTGGTCATGGCACCAGTCAGCACGCACGGCAATGATTCTGGTTTATTTGAACTCATTCGCAGTGCTGACGCGGCGCTTGCGGACGAAGAAAGCGCTCGTTTGCTGTATGTGGCGGCGACCCGAGCGCGCGAGCAATTACATTTATTTGGCACGGTCTCGTGGGATGAAAAATCTGCGCGGCCCACCGTACCCTCACCGAGTTCGCTGCTGGGTAAGCTATGGCCAGCAGTGGCAAGTGACTTTGCGCATTTACAAGCACCACCAGAGTCTCAAGACGAACACGAAGTAACGCTTGAGCTACCGGCACTCAGGCGCGTGATAAGCGCGGCCTTACCGGCCATCACTACGAATTTTGTGGGCACAGCGGCGCAGCAAGATAGCACTTCGCCGCGCGACCCTGCGGTATCCGCAGTTGGCAGCCACGCTAGTTCTAACGAGCCCCAAGGCGAGCTTAGTCTCGATTTTGACTGGGCAGGTGATACTGCCAGGCACACCGGAACCCTGGTGCACCGCTGGCTGGAGCGGATCGCGATCGATGGGGTGGACAGTTGGAATGATGACGCGTTAGTGCGAGTGAGTCGAAGCTTTCCGGCTGCGTTGACCAATCTCGGGGTGTTGCCGGAGGCTCTGGACGAAGCGTGCGAGCGGGTTCATGCCGCACTGCACAATGCATTGAACGACGATATCGGACGTTGGCTGCTTGCGCCGCACAGAGCTGATGAGGCGGAGTTTGCGCTAACCAGCACTGTGCATGCCGCTAGCTCTGGCGATGCGACCGGCTTTGTGGTTGACCGCACGTTTATCGACCAAGATGACGTGCGCTGGATTGTGGACTACAAAACCGGATCGCACGAAGGTGGCGATATCGATAGTTTTTTGGAAAACGAGCAAGCGCGATATCAAGCTCAGTTGGAGGGGTACGCACGACTACTGGGCGCGATCGAGTCACGCCCGACCAAGCTAGCGCTCTACTTTCCCTTGCTCAAGGCATTACGCGCGTGGGATGCACCTGCTCTGGACTGAGCCCATCAGGCGCTCAAGCACGCGCATCTTCAATGATCATCTGCGCACCTTTTTCGCCGATCATGATGGTTGGCGCGTTGGTATTTCCGGTAGTTAAAACGGGCATAACCGATGCGTCGATCACCCGCAGGCCTTCGATTCCGTGCACGCGCAGGCGAGAGTCTACAACCGCCATCGGATCTTCGCCCATTTTGCAGGTGCCGATGGGATGGTAGATGGTTGCGCCGTGGGTTCGAGCAAACTTGCGCATGTCCTCCGGTGAAGTTTTACCGGCCCCTGGCAAGATCTCGCCTTCGCTTATGGCTTGAAAAGCAGGTGCTGCAAATATTTTGCGGGCAAGCGCCGTGCCGGCGGCTAACACGCGATAGTCGTCTTCGGCACTCAGATACCCTGGCCGTATAACTGGACGTGCGAGTGGGTCGGCGCTGCCAGCCATGATCGAACCACGGCTTTGTGGGCGTACCGGACACACCGCAATTGACGCGCCCGGCTGTTTTTCAAAGACCCCAAGCTTGCCTTGATCGTAGCTTGCCGGCGTAAACAGTAGCTGTAGGTCCGGGCTCGCTAGCCCTTCGCGACTGCGGCAAAACACCTGTGCGCTTGTGACGCCAAAAGTAAGCGCGCCCTTGCCTTGAACCAACCAGCGCATGGCTTCGAACAAGACTCGCGGTGGGCGCGACAGCGAGTTGATAGTTTGCTGGCCACGCTTAAGTCGCTGGACTACGCGTACGACGTAGTGATCTTGTAGATTGGCGCCGACTCCCGGGGAATCATGCACTGGCGTGATCCCAAGATCTTGCAAATGCTTAGCTGGACCTATGCCCGAGATTTGCAATATATGCGGTGAGTTTACGGCGCCACCGCTGACTACAACTTCGCCGCTTACGCGAAGTTCTTGCGGGTTACCGTTTTCGTTGAAGCGCACGCCAACGCATTTGCCAGCTTCAATGATTAATCCGGTGGCGATGCAATTCGAGCGCACCGATAAGTTTTTACGGCCCGCCGTCGATAATAGAAAGGTGCGTGCAGTGGAAGCGCGCAAACGACCACGCCGGGTCATCTGCGAGTAACCAACGCCCTCCGGCTGCGCGCCGTTGAGGTCATCGCTGAAGGCGAACCCAGCTTGCTGCGCTGCCTGTACGAAACTATGCGTGGTCGGCAAGATTGTGCGGTAGTTTTCTACCCGCAAAACGCCTTCTCGCCCACGGAACTCGTCGGTGCCGCCATCAAAACGCTCTGATTTCTTGAAGTACGGCAAAACTTCTTCATAACTCCAACCACGGCAACCCATCTGCGACCAAGTGTCGAAGTCAGCAGGATTACCACGCACGTACAGCATGCCGTTGATCGAGCTGCTGCCGCCGAGCACACGCCCACGCGGCCAATGGATACGGCGCTGATTTGTACCCTCTTCCGGCTCCGACGAATAATTCCAATTGACCGCTGGGTTGTTTATCAGCGAGCGAATGCCGGCGGGAATGTGGATCATTGGATGCCGGTCCTTGGGGCCCGCCTCCAGTAATACCACCCGCGCGCCAGTCTCGGTCAGTCGAGTTGCAACGACGCACCCGGCAGACCCAGCTCCGATAACAACGTAATCGACTTCAGTTGCCATGCTGGTCTAGCCTCCAGAATAACGCTCTTCGAGTGCATAATATTCAGGAAACCCAACCACGTCGCGAAGATGGGAAAAGTCAGCGAGGTTCGCGCTTGGGACCCGACCAGCAGCAAACTCCGCCAGCGCTTTCTCCATCGCATCAATCGCGGCGAGCAACAGTGTCAGCGGGTAGATGCCGATCTTGTAACCAATCTCCTCGAGCTCCGGCGCTGACAACACGGGTGTATCACCTTGTTCCACCATGTTTGCCATCTTGTGCCCGGGCACTTCATCACAATAGCGGCGCATGTCGTCAATACTGCGCGGTGCCTCGACGAAGGTGATATCCACACCAATTCGAGCAAACTCCTTAGCGCGTAACAGAGCCTCATCAAAGCCCACGGTCGCGGCAGCATCAGTGCGCGCGAGAATCAAGATATCAGCGCCTTCCTCGCGCGCATCAACCGCCGCTTGCACACGAGCGAAGGCTTCTTTTCTCTCCACCGTTTGCTTGCCGCGGGTATGCCCGCAGCGTTTTGGGGCCACCTGGTCTTCGATCATTGCGCAGGCGAGCCCGGCTTGCGCATAGCCGTGGATGGTGCGTTTCACATTAATTGCGTTGCCGTAACCAGTATCGCCGTCGCCGATAACGGGGATGTCTACAGCGCTACAAATATTTCGAGCTTGGTCAGCCATCTCCGCGTACGAGATCAAGCCCGTGTCTGGGATCCCGAGGCGCGCGGCGCTGACTGCAAAGCCGCCCATAAAAGTAGCTTTGAAACCAGCTCGCTCGACCAACTTTGCCGACATTGCATCGAACACGCTTGGCATCGATAAGATCCCCGGCGCATCCAATAGTGCTCGTAATTTTCCAGCAGCTGACATGCTTACTCCAAATGTTTTGAATGCTAATTTCACCGCTACATGCGGCTGTACAAGTACGGCGGCGGCTCTATGCGCAGCCGAGTTGATCGGCAAGATCGGTGAAACTTTCAGCGACAAATTCGAACGCGTGTTCGGCCTTTGTATCCGTGCCTTGATGTTCGCCGTGCTCGCCAATGCGCAACACGAACGCTCGATTCAAACCTTGTTCGCCCGCAGCAAGCAAATCGTTGTTGTGCGCAGCAACCATCAAACACTGTTGTGGCTGCAAACCGAGTGCCGCAACCGAATTTAGATAGGCCTCGGGATGTGGCTTGTACTGTCTAGACACCTCGGAACCCAACACACAATCCCACGGCAACTTGGCCCGCTTTGCCATATTTACAATCAAGGAAATGTTACCGTTTGATAATGTCGCGATAATAAATTTCGACTTCAAGCGGTTCAAACCGGCAACCGTGTCGGGCCATGGATCTAAGCGATGCCAAATGCGATTAAGCTCGTCTTTGTCGGTATCGGACAATCCGCTGACGCCGAAATCTGTCAGCACTTGCTCAAGATTTTCACGATGCAAGTCATCGAGCTTCACAAAACCGCGGTTGCCACTACGCACGCGCGCCATTGCAGGCTGATACAAGCCGCGCCAAGCATCCGCAAAAGCCGGCCAATCAACATCAACTCCACGCGCGCGCCAAGTGCTTTCACCTTCGCGAATGATGCTGCCGCGCCAGTCAACGACCGTTCCGAACACATCGAATACCAATGCCTTAATTGAATCTGAATTCATGATCTACCTTATCCAAGCAATACGTTGTTTGGCGCGCCATCGCGCCACGCGCTAACTGCCGCTAGCGCTTCACCATAGACGAGTTCATAGAGCTCATCTACGACGTAACCGGTGTGTCCAGTGAGTGCCACATTGTCCAATGTACGCAGCACATGATCTTTGGGTAGTGGCTCTACATCAAAGACGTCTAATCCAGCACCAGCGATGGCATTATTTTGCAAGGCCGCGATCAGGGCTTTTTCGTTGATGCATGGGCCACGACTTGTATTGACGATATAAGCACTGGGTTTCATCCACCCGAGCTCGGTTGCGCCAATCTTATCGCGTGTGCGCTCACTCAAGATAACGTGAATGGAAAGAATGTCGGATGCACGCATCAACTGTTCGAATGGAACCCGGCGCACGCCATCTTTGGCGGCGGCCTCTGCGCTCAGATTCTCACTCCAGGCGATCACATCCATCTCGAAAGCTTGCGCTATGCGCGCAACACGTAGCCCCAATTTGCCGAGCCCCCATAGGCCCATGGTCTTACCTTTTAAGCCTGTTGCAAGGGTTGACTGCCATTTGCCATCGCGCATTGCTTGTTGCTCCCACGGCAAACGTTTTGTTAATGACATCACCAGCGCCCACGCCAATTCAGCTGCAGGGTAACCGAGCATCCGCGTGCCGCAAACCGTTATCCCCTGAGCTTTTGCACATTCCAGATCTATGCCACGGTTGCGCATTCCTGCAGTAATGAGCAGCTTTAACTGCGGTAATCGATTCAGCACTTGCCGAGGCAACAAGGTACGCTCGCGCATCAAGACTAAGACGTCGTAATCCGCGAGCGCTGCGACGACCGCGTCATGATCGCCGAGGTGGTGCTTGTAAGTGTGAACCTCTGCATCAGGCAGCGATGCCCAATTCGCAGCACCGAGCGCGCGTTCTTGATAATCATCAAGCAGAGCTATTTTGAGAGCCATTGATGGCCTATTCCATACATGAATTTGCCTCGTATGTTGCCACAGCTTGGGCGCCGTACTCATGCGAATTGAGCTCGGTACGGGTATCAGCTGTGCACGTGCAAGGACTGCAATGGTTGACGCGCGATGCCAGCTTGAGTGTCAATGGCGCGCAAGCCATTGAGGAGAAGTCGATTGAAGCCAACCCGTATCCTGACAAACTGGACTGACTATCCGCTTGGCAAGCGCATAGTTGAGGTCGTCGTCGACCGCCCTGACAAGCTCAACGCGCTGGATTTCGACCTGACAGTGGAGTTGGCACAAGCCTTCGCGCAGCTACGTGATACGCAAGCTTGTGCGGTCATTCTGACTGGCGCCGGTGATAATGCGTTCATCGGTGGGGCTGATGTCAATATACTGCGCGAGCTCACCCCAGACACGGCGCGTGAATACATCACCGCAGTGCACCAAGTCTGCGACAATATTCGCCGTTGCGCGGTTCCTGTGATCGCCCGCATCAACGGTTATTGCTTAGGTGCTGGCTTGGAAATAGCGGCGGCATGCGATATCCGCATAGCTGAGCCAGACGCAGTACTGGGTATGCCAGAGACCAAGGTGGGTTTGCCATCTGTGGTCGAAGCGGCGTTGCTGCCACGTCTTATCGGTTGGGGGCATACGCGTTGGATGCTACTAACCGGCGAAAACATCACCGCGGCGAAAGGTGCGCAGTGGGGCCTAATTGATGTGCTCGCCGCTGAGGGCGATCTTGATACTAGTGTGCAAGCGACCGTGCGCTCGTTCCTGAGTGCCGCACCGAACGCAGTTAGAGTGCAAAAGGCACTGATGCGGGATTGGGAAAAACTCTCACTAGCAGACTCGATCGATCGCGGTATTGATGCGTTTGTCGGCTGTTACGAAGCAGGCGACGAGCCGCGTATTTATGTCGAGGCGTTTCTCGCAGATCGCCAGCACGCCAAAGCACAGCGCTAGAGGTGGCGACGCGTGTTGAGATTAGACAGCGGTAGCGCCCGGCAACACGTAGCAATTGCCGTGATTCAGACTATGTCACACAAACGAACGCCAACAGTACTTCGGTGCACGCAGATCACACTAACGGAATAACCAGCACTTGATGCGACGGTTATTCAGTTAGCTGGCGACAACATGCCAGGGC
>Ga0055584_100005626_pt1 | contig 12280 bp, 18 predicted proteins | sample OSDHelmetaG_FD_58716 | JGI IMG/M metagenome (GOLD analysis project Ga0055584, IMG submission 58716) | Pelagic marine sediment microbial communities from the LTER site Helgoland, North Sea, for post-phytoplankton bloom and carbon turnover... | ecosystem: Environmental > Aquatic > Marine >... | reverse complement strand
GCGGGGCCTATGAACACCGGGCCCGAGCAATAGAGGAGGGCTGCTGGCGACTCATGATGAGGATCAGCAAGACCAACATGATCTACCGAAACCATTGGAGCAGGAAATGAAGACCAAGTTCTGGAAGACGACAATCGTCTTCGAGGTGTTGACGGAGGACCCTACCAGCCCGCTACCGGATGACATGGGGTTGAGCGACATCATCCACATGACCATCCACGGGCACGCTTCCGGCAATGTGACCGACATGGAGTCCGTAGAGGTCACCCACGAAGAGATGAAGGTGCTCCTGGAGGAGCAGAGCTCAGACCCTGAGTACCTTACTCCGTACGACTGGGAGGAGGAATGAGCTGGGGTAACAATGAAGTTCAGTTCGCACGTCTTCTGTGCGAACTGATCGCCAGTGACTACAACGTCACAGACGCGGCAAAGTCGATGGACCTTGAAGTGAAGGACATCAACGAGCTGCTGGACCGAGCGCACACCGTGTGGGAGCGCGCAAAGATTGAGGGGCCGCCCACCCCCTACGAGATGGACGCCAAGGAAGGCGACACCCGCTATTGGCTGGGGCTCCCTCACGGACTTGATGTTGGGCTCCTGCACAACGACGACGGAATCAGTGTCGCCCTCTGGGTCAACTCAGACGAGGACGCCGCGCGGGCAGATGTGTGGTGGGACTGGGCCGACCTCCTGTCTGCGGAAGAGTCCGGACTAACTGTGTCCGAAAAGGAAGAGGAAAATAAGTAATAAGGCATTTAGTAGAGAAAAGTAACTCTACAACTACCGAGAGGAGCTTTTCATGCCCGCAAAGAAGACAAAGAAGACACCGAAGACACCAACGGGGGCAGGAGCCTCGGTTGCAAAGGCCATCTGGGTAACTCCAGAAATGGCCACGTCTTGGTTGGACAAGAACCTCAACAACCGTACGATCAACAACCACAGAATCTCCAGATACGCGAAGGACATGGCTGCAGGGAACTGGAAGGTTACGGGCGACGCCATTCGCTTCGCAAAGAGTGGGAAGCTGCTGGACGGCCAGCACCGCCTCCGGGCCTGCATTGAATCGGAAACTCCGTTCCAGAGTGTGGTGTTTACGGGAGTAGAGGAGGGGGCCCAACTGGTCATGGACCAGGGAATGGGAAGGACGCGGGGCAGTCAACTCAACATCCTGGGGTACAAGAGGGGACGTGACCTCGCCGCGGCGTGCTCCGCCTACTGGCGGATGGAAGGAGGAAGGCGAAGGATCCTCACTCGGGCATCAAGCCCTTCCAACTCGGAAGTGTACGACCTTCTCGAAGAAGTGCCTGCTATTCAGGAATGCCTGGCTGCGTACTTTTCGCACAAGAGCCAGAGTGGGGTTCGGTGCCATTCCGGGCCCTCCATCGCCATGTACGTCTACATGCGCAGCTGGAACAAGGAGAAGGCAGACACCTTCTTCGAGAAGTACCTGACAGGAATCGGCCTCGAGGAGGGTTCTCCGGCCCTGGCGCTACGAGAGAGGATCCTACAGTACCGGCACAAGGGCTTCCGGATCACGCATGATGAGTTCATGACGTGGCTGGCCTACGCATGGAAGGCAGAGATCCGAGGGAAGAAGCTTCGTAGGCTCTCCCCCAAGTACCGGCTTCCGATGTTCCCAGGAAGTCCTGATTGGGACGCCATGGGAGAGGAAGAAAGCTGAGAGACGAGAAGACGGCCCCTTTCGGGGGCCGTCTTCTTTGAAGCTTTTAGTTCTTCTTTTTAGTAGTCGATGTGGTGACCGGAGCAGGCTCGGCAGGAAGAGACTTCTGCACCGGAGCAACAGCTGTTGCCATGATGTCCAGCAGACGGCTCAATCCCTCAGGAGGCCCGTCATCGCGCGCTGCGACGTGGACTGTGTACTTAGCACTGTTGTCTGAGCTGCGGGCACTCTCCTTGTGGCTGGCCACAGAGCCCGTCACTCGCACACTGGCCTTACCCCATCCCCATCCCGCAGAAGCGGAAGCCTCTACTCCAGCCTTTACGTCCTTAGAGCTCTTCTCCTGGAAGGAAGACTTGACCTCCATCTCGAAATCAATGGAGACCTCCTTCACTGAGAGGGAAGGCACGTTGACGAGAGCGAGAAGAGGGGCCTGGATGGAAATGTCCTCTTGAGTAGAGGATCCATCAGGGTTCTGGGCCGGACGGCTCATACTGAAATCGACAGTACGGGCAACCTTATTCTCCGATCCATCCTCAGAGTTCAGGCCGACCTGGTCGATGAAGTCTGCTGCAGCCTTCGCCAGGATCACCTGCGCGTCGCACGCTGCCAGCAGGGGAGCACCGATGAGGTCCGCCATTGGAAGTCCGGAGAATTGATCTCCCATATTCACGATTTCGTTAGCCATTTGTATGCCCTATGGAATTGTCTTTAAGACTTGATTGTTGAGCCGGATCACACCTTCTGGTGGCTCTGTTCCTTCGAAGGTGATGCTTATCTTAGCAACTGTGGCGTCGTCTGCGGGGGCAGCGCCGCGCTTGAAGTCTAACGCCATGCGCCGCCCTCGGCGCCTTCCGATCTTCTGGGAGAACGCTCCCTTCCTCGCTCTTTGGGCGAGTGGGGCCCTCTCTGCCTTCTTTTGGGGCTTAGATTCCCTCTCCTGGGGCTCATCTGCCTCGTCCGTATCCAAGGAAGAAAGCTTGGCCTCGAACTCCACTTTCAATTCTTTAATCTTCATTGCTCCCAGTGACGCCAAAGTCATGAGGGGCACTTTGATCATAATGTCCTCTCCGCCAGGGCTGGGAACCCACACATCCTGCGTAACGGCGCGGGTCTTTCCCGTTTCTTCATCTTCCTCGAAGAACCGCCCCACTAGGTCAATGTGGTGATCTTCCGCGATCTCCTGTGCCTCAATGACGGCGTGCTGAATCGCATTAATTAGGTCGTCTAGTGACTCGGCCATTTCTACTCCAAAAGGGCTCTTTTTGGGTCATAAGGATATTGAACGTAAACTCTAACTAACTGGGAGTCTCCCATCGGAATGTACACCGGAGTGCGGTTTCAAGCACAAGTAACAGAAGAAGCCCGAGAGGTCATCTCTTGGTGCCAGGAAGACAGGCAGAGTCGAGGGTGGCACGAAGCGGCCGAGAAGTTCGATGTCCCCTGGCTCGCGGACTGGGTACGAGTTGGCCGCTGCGACTTCATTCCCTGGGGCTCTCTCTGCTATCTCGGAGGATGGGCCGGGGAGGAAGAGCAGTACTCCAGACTCAAGGGAGCCTCCTGGGAGGTGCTGTGCTCCCTCAAGAACTACCAGGATGAGATTCGCACATTCTGCGAAAACATCCTTCCGCACATGATCGAATCCGAGACCGTCGTGGAGTCCCGGTACGAGGAATCGGATCACTCTGACTTCTACACAATCACACCAACAAGAAAGTAAAAGATGGACGAACTACTACTCCCCTGCGCAGTAAAGGCATGCACGCACTTCTGCGGAGGAAAGGACAGAGAAGATCTGAGCCTGATACAGGTCCGATCCGAGAGCGGCTCCCCGTCGCTGGTAATGGAGGCCACGAACGGGCACACGGCCATCCAAATTACAATGAACAACCAGGAGTTTGAACTGGATGACTTCGTCATCGCCTATGAGCTTGGCGCCCTCAAGGGGTGGATGAAGACAGGCGAGTACCCAGAAGAAACAGAAGCTCGACTGCCCGACATCACGAAGGCAGTGGAGCGTGCCAGGGAGATAAGGCAGGACGATGAGTTTTGTGACTCTCTGATGCAGCTGAAGTTCTGGACAGAGACGAACTTGGCCCTTCGGGCACTGTTCAAGGAGAACGTAAACATCCATATGTCTGCCCCCGAAAATGTTGAGGTGGCTATGGCGATCTTCGTCGAAGGGGAGAGTCGGGACGGAACCCTGGTTGTGGCGGAGATATTCATTATGAGGATGCGACCATGATGACCATGATGGCTGTTGCGGGGCCTGAGCTCACAGAGAGGCTGGCTCGAGATGGGATCGAGGACGTAGAGTCCCTATATGAGCTCTCCCTTCGGGAGATCACCAAGATGTACGGGAAGATGGCTCTGCGGGACATCCAGGATGGCCTGAGCGGTGCCGGTCTACCGGCCTTGGGGGAAATGACCCTGGTCATGTGGCCATCCTCCCAACTCTGTATGGATTGCACCCACGGGTGCTTCCTCATGGTGCTGCCCAGCAGCACCTATGGGTGCGCGGACCTGCAGATCCTCGGACCCTGTGAATCAACCTGTGAGGGCTTTACGCCCAAGGAGAAAAGCGATGAAGAATGATCCAATCGCAGACCTAGAAGCTCTAGATAAGCGCTGGCCTGGCCTTTTCGATGTGTGGCGGGCCATGAACGGCCACGGAGAACTTGCGGACGGCTACGGGAAGGTGATGGAGGTAGAGGTCCGTATGGCCGAGGACCCGGAGTTTGCCCAGGGGGTCGAGTCCGTGGCAAAGGCCGTGGCCCAGATGCTTGCCCAGGACGATCCTACCTACGCCGAATGGCTAGAGAAGAACGGCTTCATCCACAAAGGGTTGATAGACATGAAGGCCAAGGTTCTAGAGTGCGAGTCCGTCCTCAATAGCGTGGACTCCAGCAGGGAAGAGATTGAGAAGGCAGTGATGGGCCTCAAAGAGGTCCGCGCCGCGTCTCAGAAGTTTGCAATAGCCAGGGAGGCAGGACTAGTCCGAGCTGCCGCCATGATCAACGAAATGAACTAGGAGAACACATGCATCTGCTGTGGGGAAAGTTTCTCGCCTCAGTACATGAGGTGCGGGGGGACAGGGCACGAGTGTCCTTTCATCACCCCTCCGAGAGTGCGCCTGTCAGCATGTGGGTCTCCACATCCGAGGCAGGCATCCTTCCAAAATCAGACCTCTTCTTCTCTGGAGGAGGGATTCAGGGCGCATGCCACGACTGTGGCTGCGCCTTCGAGGAGTGTGAGTGTGCCTAAAATAGACGTAGAGAAAGAACTCGTCAGCGCGTGCCTAGACATGCGCTGGCGAGACAGACAGGACGGAATGGAGCGTCTGCTGAGCGCTTTGAGCTGGTGGCTTGACACCAAGGGCGAGAACCCTGCCGCGTTGGTGATCTCCGGGATCAAGAATGACTTCGAGTTCAACCGACACGCTACGCAGGCGCTGGAGCATGCTCTCAACACTACGGACTCCGCCGATCTGACGGAGTTGCTTGCGGAGTGGGATCGCCTGGTCCTCGTGGAGAAGGCCTCCCTTGGGGAAGAATGAGACAAGGGTGGGGCCACTTGGCCCCACCCTACTTCTCTTTAGGTGCTACTCGCTCTCCTCCGAGGGCACGGCGGGAGCTGCTTCCTCTGCGGGAGCTTCTGTAGCCTCTTCCTCTGCGGGAGCTTCTTCCTGAGCAGTCTGCTCAGCGGGCGCGTCCTCTGCGGGAAGGGAAGGGGTCATCTGGCAAGAACCGTAAGCGGTTCCGATAACCAAAGTGGTCCCGACAACACCCAGGGTGATCTTGTGCTTCTTTAGAAAGTCAGAAACAACTGACATGCTTCCTCCTATTTAGGATTGGGCATCTTCGCAGATGCTTGAAGCCTCGAACATTTAACGAGGACTTCGGACAATAAACCGAAAGTAGGGGGCGGTCAAATACGGCGGAAACCGAGGCATAACCATTTCGAACCTAAAGGAGGATTAAAATGGCTACAGAATTCGGACATTCCATAAGGGGCGCCCGCCACTACGACCACACGATGCCCAGCATCGCAAAGAGTCTGGCAAAGATCGCAAAGAGCCTGGAGATCCTCTCAGGAAGCAAGGAAGACGAGATCGTGAAGAAGGCGCTTCACGATGCGTTAGACGCGGTCGGCGGTCGGTCAATCGACCTCGCGAATATGATCGACGACCTGGAACGAAAGGAGGACGACTAATGGACACGTACCGTTTGTGCGTGGACTTTCCAGACGCAGAGTCTCTGTTGAACTTCGTCGAGAACTGCAACACCTTCCAGCTGACTGCCTCCCCGGCGGGGGCTATGAAGATGGACTCCCTGCACGAGAAGGTTGGGGGCGAGTGCCCTCAGAAGTTCATCCTTCGAAATCTACGAGAGGATGGGCCCTTTTTAGTCATCCGCGAGGTCCGCACGACCGAGGCCGTGCTGGAGAAGCACACCCTGGTCCGGGTCGAGTGGGACACAGATGATGAGGAGGTAGAGCTACCAGAGCTAATCCTGGTCCCCGCCCACATTGAGGACGTCCGGATCTCTGACTGGCTGTCCGACAGGCACGGATGGCTGGTCCTATCCTGGAAGGAGGAATCAAGATGAGCTACGACGCAAGTGACATCCAAGTCCTAGAGGGGCTTGAGGCTGTCCGGAAGCGCCCCGGTATGTACATCGGAGGCACAGACACCCACGGCTTCCATCACCTACTGTGGGAGATCGTGGATAACAGCGTGGATGAGGCCATCGCAGGCCACGCTACGAAGATCGAGATCGACTTGCAGGAGCGAGAGGCGTCCGTCACAGACAACGGACGCGGCATTCCTTACGGAAAGCATCCCAAGACGGGGCAGTCCGCCTTGGATGTCATCTTCACTAAGCTGCACGCAGGAGGCAAGTTCGGTGGAGGGGCGTACAAGACCTCCGGCGGCCTGCACGGGGTAGGCTCGAGCGTAGTCAATGCGCTCAGCTCGGAACTGGAAGTTGCTAGCACCCGTGGGGGCCATACGGCGACGCGTAGGTTCGCGCGAGGCAAGACGAAGGGGAGACTGAAGAAGGAGTCCGCGCCAAAGAGGGCCCATGGGACATTTGTACGCTTTGTGCCCGACGAAGAGATCTTCGGGAAGCTGTCGTTCAAGATGCCTGTGGTCCTGGAAAGGCTCCGAGTCAAGGCGTACCTAACTCCGGGCGTGACGTTCTCTCTCCGGTACAAGGGACAGGAGGAGTCCTTCTGCTTTGTGGGAGGTCTGCGAGATTACCTAAGTCATACCCTGGAGGAGACCGAGGATGAGATGGTCACGGAGTTCCCGTTCTCCGTTTCCATCGACGATCCTCGGATTCAGGTCTCTCTGGTGTGGACCGACTCGGCCAGAAGCGACGTACTGTCTTTCGCCAATGGTATTCCTACTCAGGACGGCGGAACCCATGAGAAGGGGCTGGATCACCTCATCGTCTCTAAGATCCGAGACGTAATGCGAGAGCACCCAAGTGTTCCCAAGCGATTGAAAGTTGTCCCGGATGACATCAGAGAGGGATTGCTGGCGTTCATCTCTGTATTCGTCGAAGAGCCCCAGTTCCAGGGTCAAACCAAGGACAGGCTTAACAATCCGGAGATAAAGAAGCGGGTCCATGAGGCCCTGTCTGCCCCGTTCGAGATGTGGCTGCGGGACAATCAGCGTCAGACGGACACCATAGTCCTGCGGGTGATCCAGTCTGCAAAGGCCCGTCTTGCCGCAAGGGACGCCAAGGTCAAGGTCAAACGGGCCACGCCCACGTCTAGGCTAATCCTTCCCGGAAAGCTAGCCGACTGCAGCTCTACAGACCGGGATAAGACGGAGCTGTTCCTGGTGGAGGGAGACTCCGCCGGGGGGTCTGCGAAGATGGCCCGGGATAGAAAGACCCAGGCCATCCTGCCCCTTCGAGGCAAGATCTTGAACTCGGAGAGTGCTCCGCTCTCCAAGGTCATGAAGAACGAGGAGCTGAGAAACATTGTGACTGCCATGGGGTGCGGCATTGGCGACTCATTCAATCTGAACTCGTTGAGATACGGGAAGATCGTCCTACTGATGGACGCGGATAGCGACGGGCACCACATCTCCGTTCTGGCGCTCACGTTCTTCTACCGGCACCTGCCGGAGCTCATAGAGGAGGGGAAGGTCTACCTGGCCGTCCCTCCGCTATACCGAGTGACGTACCGGACAGAGTCCTTCTGGATTGACGATGACGCATCACTGAAGAGGCTCCTTAAGAAGAAGAAGGGGACCCCCGAGATCACCCGGTTTAAGGGGCTGGGGGAGATGCCTCCCTCCATCTTGAAGATGACCACAATGGACCCAGAGGGCAGGACTCTTAACCGAGTAGAGATCCCGGACGGAGCAGCATTGGAGACGGAAGCGGTAATCTCTGCGATGATGGGTAAAGATCCCTCGGCGAGATATGAGATACTGACCACTCTCATCCAGAGCGGCATTGCCCATCCTGGGCTAGATTTATAGGCCTCAGGGGGCGACACTTATCTGTCGCCCCCTTTTTAGCTAAAACTTGAGGACCGGCATGTACCAATCTTCCAGCTCCTCCTTCTCAGAGGTCGCAACCCCCAGAGGCAGAAAGTCTTTGCGTGCAGGCAGGTCCCAAGTGAACGGCAAAGGCGCTGCGCGGGTACAGAAGGAGAAGAACGGGACCATCGTGAAGGATGAGCTGGTCCTCTTCGACAAGGAAGGGATGCACCCCGATGTCCTTCACTTCTTTAGGGACGAGCTTGAGAAGCAGGCCATCAGCCCAGGCTTTGCCGTAAAACACTGGAACTCTCCAGGTATCCGAGGCAGCACGGCTAGGGGATACGGGAAGCTGTTCGGCCCCGGCGGGGCGCTGAACCCAGAGAGAGTGAACAGATTGAACACGGCAGCCCACAATGCTGCCCGACCAGAAGTCTTAGCGATGGGGCCGGAGTTCGCCATGGCGACCGCTAAGGGCCTAGGTAAGGCAGAAGCAGCAAAATCCCTTATCCCGGCAATCAAAAAGAACCCCAGAGTGGCGGATATGGCCACGTACTGGGAACAGAATGTGCCGAGCCACCTATTCGGGGAGTGGTACGGCAAGGTAAAGGACACCGCAGGGCCTGCGGCTACCCACATTCTCGGGCTGTGACCCACGCCGTAAGCAGACTGCACCATTTACTTCAATGAGATATGATTAGGCCTGCGAAATCTTAGGAGCTTACACGATGCCCAAGAAAGTTTACACCCGCACGGGGATTGCCGGTGACACGGCGGCCGACCGCAGGCTCCTGAATGTTGGGACTGATCAGCCCTACCTGGGGGACATCCCCTCCTCTACTAGACTTACCGATGAGCCCTCGGCCTCGGGCGATGGCATCTTGCTGCAGCGAAACGAGTTCCTGCATCTGTTCTTCAACCTGACCTCCACTGAGCCCACAGCGTACTACACGCTCCAGATCTGGTGGTATTCCCCCATCAGCGGCCGGTGGCACAAAGGCGAGACGCTGACGATCAACGCTGACGATGTTTCCACTATCGAAGTGCAGGGCATGGATCGCATCTACGTGCAGGTGACCAATGTCAGCTATGGGGCGGACACAGCTACCACTCTCGAGGCGTGGCTTGGCTTGGTGGTACCGGTATGAGCCGGAGCATCCACAGACGCGCACACCGAACGGGCCTGGTCAGCGCAGACATCTTCCGGCCTGGCGTGGACGATCTGACTCAGCTGGCGGCTCTGGCCCCCAATGATATCTGGGACGGCACCCTGATCCACGTCAGAGACCTGAATGGCATTTACGCATACGACCTAGAGTCCGTTGCGGTCGATGACGGGCTGACCGTGATCACTCCCGCTACGGCAGTTGGTCGGTGGCTTCAGATCGGGTTCGGGGGCACAAGCTCTGCTACCTCCGGTACCGCAGACAAGTGGATTGATGTCACCAAGATCACCTCGTCAGAGACGATCACGGTCGACGTCTCCCTGGCAAGTGATTGGCCTCAGGAAGTAAGACGCGACACCATCGACGTGGACGGCGTCTTAGATGTAGTAGATGGGTACGTTCTGTCGGGCGATTACCCTCTAGAGATCTCTGGGCAGACTCAGGGCGACGTCCTGTACTTTGACGGTAGCTCTTGGGTCCGTCTTGCGGCAGGTACGGCAGGGAAGGTCTTACAGACCAATGGTCCTGGGGCGTACCCCTCATGGGAAAGCAGATCTCCTCGGATCGACACTCACCGAGTCGATCTGGGAGACCCAACTCCGTCGGCCGTAAAGACCTACAATGGCTGGGTAAACTCCGACAATACCGTTCTCACTAAGGTACGGGTCATCTGCAGCACTCAAAACACCGTGGGTACTCTTGAGTTAGACATCAAAGACTCCACAACTGCTTCCGTGTTGAGTGGGGCGGTAGACATGAATACCCTGACAGCAAATACTGTGCTGAACGTGCCTTTGACGGGCACTGCCTCGTTGCTGCAGTTCTCGGACCTGGAGACCTGGTCTATCGACCTAACCGCGTCTGGCGCTAGCGATGCGGAAGGCGTTAGAGTAGAGCTGCAGTTTGAGGTATCGGCCTGATGTTTCTTACGCTTGCTGTGAAGATCTCGCAGTACCGAACCTTCTAACTTTCGCTCGAGGTCTCTCATGGCAGGAAAAGTTCTCGCCCATCAGTTCGTATTTAAGTCCACCGTCACTCCCACGGGAGTAGGGGCAAGCACCCTGTCTCTGTGGACGGACGGCACCAGCTTCTACTTCACGGACTCATCCGATGTAACCACCGCCTTGGGCGGTGGAGCCACTCAGACGCACATCGCAATCAGCGATAATTATGGCTCTGGGGGAGTACCTGCGTACGCCTTCGCCGTGTACGAGGGAGCTAACTACTACATGCGCGCGGATACTACCGATGGCGCAGAGTTCCTGACCCTCGGCCTGACGGGCATGGCCACCCAGACTACCCAGGTAAAGGGTGGAGCGATTGACGTTGCCTCGGACTCTACAGTCTCCCTGACTGGCGTAGGAAACGTAGAGATTGACAGCTCTGGCGGGAACACCACCATCAAGGGCAGCTCCGTCTACCTGGGAGAGCCCTCATCCGTCGACCCCGTTTACGTGGCAACTTCTGGTGCCCGCAATGTCTACGTCGGCAGCGTCACTGCCGTCGAGACCCGATTGTGGGGCGCCGACTCAAAGGTCACCCTGTCCTCTACGGGACTTGCTCTGACAGTCAAGGACGGTGCAGAGCTTACGGTGCAGACGCAGTCCGGGCACACACTCTTCGCCACGGATTTCGCCTCCTCGAACAACATCACTATTGGAGATGTGGCGGCCTTTGCGGATCAGGACCTGAGCTTGGATGTCCGAGAGGTTCTCGTTCCTGGAACTCTGGCAGTCACCGGAACCTCCGTCTTTACTGGAGAGGCAACCTTCGACAACGACATCGTTCTGAACGACGGAGGATCGCTAAAGGAAGGCGGAGGCACTGCCGCCCTCAGCTTCGACGGGGACGGGCATGTTACGAAGATCGGCCAGTCTACTCACACCACCAGTCACTACCTACAGTGGGACGGTGCCAAGGCCGTTTGGGCTGCAGGGTCCGGCGGTGGTGGCGCGTCTCAGCTCAGCGACCTGAGCGACGTTGGCGATACCTCTGGAGTGGCAGATAACAACGTTCTGATCTACGACCAGAGCTCCGGGGAGTTTGAAGTTTCCAGCGTGTCCACCATTCTGGGACACGGGGCGCTGAACGACTTGAGCGACGTAAACTCTCCTGCCCCTACCGATGCCCAGGTACTCACCTGGGTGAATGGGTCCACGGAGTGGCAGCCTACTACTCTTGCTCTGGGGGCAACGACTCTCAATGCGCTGACAGACGTCAACGCTCCCAGTCCGGCGGATACTCAGCTGCTGTCTTGGGACAATGCCACCTCAATGTGGATCCCCGTAGCAGGCTACTCCAACGCCGACGCTATTGCTGCCGTAGAGGGAGAGGCCACTCTAGGCCTGACCGGCGCAGTTACTACGGAGGACGGCAGCGGCTCCGTATGGGCAGCAGTCGGTGGAGGCGGTCAGGCAGTCTTCTCGGATGAGATCAGCACCGCGGGAGGAGGGACTGAGTTCTTCATAACAGATCTGAAGACCGACCTCTCTATGGAACCGGGGTATCGCTACGACATCTCCTTCGCAGGGTTCCTGGATAACACCACAGGCACTATCCCATCGTCCTGGCATCCCGCAGTGATGTTCAGCGACGGAAGTACCAACAAGGTGTGCTTCGCCACGAAGAGGGGCGCAGATTCCTCCATGTCTTCGGATGAGCATCTCCACTTCATGGTGCACCTGTCTGTATTCGTCGCAGACGATCCCATCGACGGCGTGACCAAGCGCTATCTAATTCCTTCGGGAAGGGCAAACATCACCAGTAGTGATCCCGCGTCCAACGTAGACCTGTCTACTGGGATTCTGGGGTGGGATCTGGGCGGAAATCGCCCAGTTGCTCTCCCCGCCGGGTCGCACGGATCAAACGCCGTAGCAATGCAGACCCCCGACGACTCCCTGATTGAGGTCAACTGTGGGTTCGTGTTGGGCACTGGCGGAG
>Ga0055584_100005625_pt1 | contig 12282 bp, 8 predicted proteins | sample OSDHelmetaG_FD_58716 | JGI IMG/M metagenome (GOLD analysis project Ga0055584, IMG submission 58716) | Pelagic marine sediment microbial communities from the LTER site Helgoland, North Sea, for post-phytoplankton bloom and carbon turnover... | ecosystem: Environmental > Aquatic > Marine >... | reverse complement strand
GCGCGGACGGAGACCCCGCAGGCGCAGCCGAGGAGGCTCCGGGAGCCCCGGAGGACGCCGGAGGCGGCCGCAGGGTCCCTGGATCAGTTCCCGACTGAGGCCTCGACGACGTCGTGGCGGGCCTGGACGAAAGCGCGCAGGTCGTCGGCCTCGCCCGCGAAGCTGCAGGCCACCCCGCCCGGGGACGCGGCGGCTTCGCCCAGGCTCCACGAGGCCTCGACCGCGTCGATGAGCGGCAGGACCGCGTCGGGGTGCAGAGTCGTGTTGTTGAGCTCCTGCAGCCGCGCCTCGTACTCGGCGCGGTAGACGGCCAGGAACGAGTCCTTCACCCGGTGCCACCAGCCGGCCCGGTTGTCGGGGTCGCCCTGCTCGCCCATGTGGATGGACGCGCCCGCCCCCTTCCAGCCGCCGAAGTTCCGGTCCAGGTCCCACGGCGCGAAGAACCAGCGGTCGTCGGAGCGTCGCTGGACCCAGTAGTGGTTCTGGAACATGTCGTCGAAGGGCACCGACCAGTTCATGACCGCCAGGTAGTTGAGCACCAGGTCGACGTCGAACCGCTGCTCCAGGAACAGCGCCAGATCGGCGTCACTGCCGGCCCGCGCGAGGTCGTGGTCCTCGATCACCGAGCGCAGCGCGTCGGGGCCGACCCAGTCCCAGGTCTTGCGCTCGAAGGTCCACTCGTAGCGCTCGTCGGCGGTGTAGCCGCAGTGGTCGGTCAGCGGCCGGCCGTCGCCCCAGCCGTAGGGGCCCTCGTCGCAGTTGCAGCCGCTCGACTTGAACAGGTGGGGCAGCCCGGGCTCGCCGGGCAGGTCGGGGTGGTCGTCCTCGTAGGCGCTCAGCCAGCGATCCAGCGTCTCGCTGCCCGGGCGCTCGATCTCCTGGGTGTAGTTGAAGTAGGCCCCGTTGACGAAGAGTCGAGCGAAGCGGACCCGGGGCACCGGCAGCCCCACCGCCTCGAACAGGCCAAATCCGATGTCCGCCGTGAGCCCCGGGCAGCCCTGCGTGAGCTTGTTGAGGGTGATGGTGCTGCGGCCCTCCAGGGGGGCGTAGCGGGGGAACTTCACCGACCAGGACAGGGCCTTGAGGTCTTCGGGCCGCTCCGGTCCGGGGGCGTCCCACGTCGGGATCGTGCGGCCCACGGTGCGGTTCCAGCGGCTGCCCTGGTAGCGAACGAACACGTCGTGCACGCGCCCCTGGTGCACGAAGACCGCCGGCACCCGCAGCCCCCACCCCGGGTTTGGCGTGCAGCCGTCCAGCACGCGGCCCCCCTCGACCGCGTCCCACAACTCCGTCCAGCGGGTCGTGTTGATGTACAGCCGGTAGGGGCGCGTGGTGCCCAGGATCGGTTGCCCCACAAACGATGCGTGCCAGGCCATGGGGTCGCTGGGCCGCGGCGAGACGACCCCTGCCTCGCCGTGGATCCGGTAGCGCACGATCGTCTCGTCGGGTTGCGGCGGCAGCTCGGCAGTCCAGACGCCGTCCCCGGTGGTCTGCAGGGCGACCTCGGACGTCGGCTCCCCGTCGGTCTGCACGTCGTCGGCGAACCACTCGACCACGAGCCCCGTGGGCGCCGGTCCGGTGGCGATCACCTGCAGCCGCAGCGCCTCGTCGGGAGTCAGCGGACCCGAAGCGCCGTCGTTCCAGAGCGTCGCCACGACCGTGGTGCGGGCGGACTCGGCCGTGACCGTCGCCGCCGATCCGGGGTCGGCGGCGTCGAGGCCCGACGCACCCCAGTTGTTCGGGTCGTTGGTGGGCGCGTGCCAGCTGTGGCGCTGAAGCGAGCGCCCGCGCAGGGCGTGGTCGCTCACGGGCAGGGACTCGGCGCCCAGCCAGCGGCTCCCTGCCCCCAGCGCGTCCGCCCCGATGGGCCAGGGGAACTCATCGTCGTAGCGCAGCTCATCGATCGCCACCCCGCCGGCATCCACCAGTCGAAGGCGCTCGCCGCCGTTGGCGAGGCGGCCGGTGTACGGCCCCAGGATCTGGGCATCGCTGAGGTCGTAGACGGTCGCCAGTCGGAGGGGGTTGGCCGCGAGCACGAGCGTGGCCCCGGGCTCCAGGGTGGTGGCGCCGAACGTGTAGGAGACGCCGCGGTCGAGTGCCCAGCCGGTCAGGTCGGCGGCGAGATCGCCGGCGTTGTGCAACTCCAGGAACTCGTGCTCGTCTTCGAAGTCCTCTTCGGCCACCGGGTGGTACATGACCTCGCTGAACAGGACGTTTGCGGCCGGCTCCGGGGTGGGCTCGGGCGTGGGCTCGGGGGTGGGTTCCGGCGTCGCGGTGGGCGTCGGGGTGGGCGTGCCGTCGATGGGCGCGGGGCTCGGGCACCCGCACAGCAGGCCGACGAGTGCGAGCGCGAGGCAGTGCTGGGGACTCATGGCGCGTTGGTCCAGAGCTGTACGCTCAGGCCCAGGTCGAAGCCCAGGTCCGAGCTGGTGGGCACGACCTGGTGGAGCTCGACCCCCAGCGCGTTGGTGCCGGCGGCGAGGCCCGAAGCCGGCAGGAGGTACTCGCCGTACGCGCTTTCGGCGCCGCCCGAGACGGTCGAGCTGGCCAGCGTGCTGGAGTCCAGGGGGCCCGCCGGCAGGTTCACCCGGAGCAGCTCTTCCCCGTTGAGCCGCACCCACGCGCCGTCGTCCGCGCGCAGGGTGACGGTCAACTGCGTCGCGGTGTCGAGGGCGGCGGAGTCCAACTCGAACTCGTGGCGGAACCAGGTGGTGATGTGCTTGTTGCCGGCGTCGGGGCCGAAGCTCACGGTCGTGGTCACGGGGTCGCCGTAGCCCAGCGGGGCTGCGCCCTGCTGCCACGCGGAGTCGTCGAAGCCCGCGTCGGTCCAGGCGGGGTCGGGGTCGGTGCCGGCATCCCAGTACGCCCACGTCGACTCGATGGGCACGAGGTCGAGCGTCTCGATGATCGGCACCACGTTGGTCTCCCCCGGAGTCCCCGGGGTGGCGACGCCCCAGTCGGCCCCACCGTCGACGAGGCGCGCCCAGCTCTCGTCGGGCTGCAGCGCCGGGAACTCCACCCAGTCGACGGCCCGCCCGTGCGGATCAAAGAGCCCCACCGCCTCGCCCGCGGCGGCCAGACCGAAGGACACGTGGGCGCCCTCGGGGTCCGAGTCGCCGTCGGCCCACAGCACGAGGAACCCCCCGCCGGGCACCACCAGGCCGGCGGGCAGGGTGTGCTGGCCCGGGTCGCTCCAGTCGTCGCTGACCGTGAAGCCGCCGAGGTGGATCGGGGCGGTGCCAGGGTTGTGCAGCTCGAACCAGTCCGGGGACTCGCCGAGATCGTCCGTCGCCGAGCCCCCGTTGTCCGCCATCACTTCGTTGACCCAGAGCGTCACGATGGGCGGCGGCTCGGCGCTGTCGTCGTCGTTGGCCGCATCGTCGTCGTTGGCCGCGTCGTCGTCATCGAGTGCGTCGTCGTCGTCGGCCGCGTCGTTGTCGTTGGCCGCGTCGTCGTCGTCGACTGCGTCGTCGTCGTCCGTTGGCCCCGGGTCCGGGTCGCAGGCACCGAGCGAGAGGACGAGCAAGGGCAAGAGCCAGCAGGGTCGAATGGGGTGCCTCCGGCGCCCATTCTAGTCCAGCCCGGGGGGACCCACGGCCGAGGGTCAGGGGCGGGCGGACGGCCGCAGCGAGCTGCCCCAGGGTGCCTGCCGTAGGAGCGCGCTGGCCTTGCGCTCCACCCCCTCGTCGCTCGCGCCGTCCAGCGCCTCCGTCAATGCCTCGGCGAACTGCAACCCCGTGTCGAAGCGTTGGCGCGGGTCTTTTGCCAGGGCGATCGCAAACACGTCGTCGACCGCGGCCGGCACCTCCACCCAGGCCGAAGGACGCTCGGGTTGGTCGAAGAGCGTCGACACCAGCACCGCGGGGCCTCGTCCGGCGAACGGCGGGGTGCCGGTCAGGCATCGGTAGAGCACCGCGGCCATGGCGAATACATCGCCCCGGGCGTCCATTTCGCTGTCCTCGATCTGCTCCGGGGCGATGTACCCGGGGGTGCCCAGCAGCTGGCCCTGGGTCATCGTCGAGTCGGTGCCCAGCCGCTTCGCCACGCCGAAGTCCAGGATCCGCCAGAGCCCGTCCTCGGTCAGGAAGAGGTTCGACGGCTTCAGATCCCGGTGCAGGATCGACGCGCGGCGGGCCACCTCCAGGCCTTCGCCCACGTGCTGCGCCAGCCGCCGGAGCTCATCGAGGCCCACCGTTCGCTCCCGGCGCAGCAGGTCGCCCAGCGACTCGCCCCGCAGCCGCTCCATCGCCAGCCACGGCAGCGGCTCGACGCCGGTCTCCAGGATGCGCACGACGTGGGGGCTCGACAGGCCCATGAGCATCGAGGCCTCGCGGCGCATGAGCGCAATGGACTCGGGGTCGCTGGCGGCGACGGGGTTCAGCAGCTTGATCGCGGCTTCTTCGTCGCCCCGCTGAGCCACGTAGACGTCGCCCATGGCGCCTCGGCCGAGCAGTCCGCCCAGCGTCCAGCCCGCGACCTGTGTGCCCGTCATGGGGCCCGGCAGTCCCTCGATGTTGACCTCGGCCAGTCGCTCCTGGGCCTCTCCCAGCAGGGCATCCTGGCGGCGCATCTGCTTCAGCGCCCCCTCGAGCCGGGTGATGGCCGCCGCGGTGACCTTCCGGCTTCCGCGCGCCTGCAGCAAGCCGGTCAGATACACGGCCTGCACCAAAGCCACGTAGAGCAGCTTGGGTACCAGCGGGAGCTCGTCGGCCCGCACCAGGCCCGGGTCCTGCACCACCCCGGTGCCGATCAAGACCATGGGGATGGCGATGCTCAGCGCGGCCACGGCGTACGCCAGCCACGCCGCCGCGCCCGAGCAGCTCATGCCGATGTAGGCCACCGGCAGCATCAGGATCATGGGCGCGGGCGAGAACATCCCGTAGTACATGCAGGCCGCGACCCCAGCGAGGTTGCACACGGTCACCACCGCCACCGCCTGCGTGGGCCGGTAGCGCCGCACGTCGCGCGTCCAGCGATACAGCGCGATGTAGCCGGCGAGCAGCACCGACACGCCGCCCACGAACAGCAAGCGCCAGAGCGGCTCGCCGTCGAACAGGAACGTGGCGACGGCGCCGACGACGGCCAGAGCCCCGCTGACGAGCAGGAACGCGTGGGTCCGGCGGACCTCGTCCACCAGAAGAGCATTGCGGGCCGACGCGCGCCGGCGCCGGCCGACGGTCGGGGCGCTCACCCGGTGATCCTAGCCCGAGCGGAGGGCGCCGACCGAACCCGCGCCGCGCGCCGTCGAGACCTCAACGACGCATCGCCTGGTCAGTCCATCCGGTGCAGCCCCCGCCGGGGCCCGTCCCTACTCGGCCGCGGGGGCGCCGGCGTTGATCCACGCTTCGATGTGCCCCAGCGTCTCGGCGTCCAGGTAGGCGCCGGCGGCCGGCATGCGAGCGCCGTAGCCCCCGGCGGAGACCTGCGTGCCCGAGATCTTGTGCCACAGGTAGCTGCTGCTGGCGGCGCCCGGCTCGACGCGCGACATCGAGCCCAGCTCGTGGGCCGGCACCGAGACCGCCGCCGCGTGGAAGTCGGCGGGGGTCGAGCCCATGCCGAAGCCCCCCGAGCCGATGCTGCCGCCGTGGCACATCAGGCACCGGGGCGAGATGACGTGCTCGTGGATCCACTCGAGGGTCGCGTCGCCGTCGGTGGGCGGGGTCGAGTCGATGGCGCTGCCCACCTCGTCGAGCAGCCACCAGTTGAAGTCCGACGACTGCCCGGGGCCGGCCTCGCTGGGCACCGTCTTGGCGCCCTGGTGGCAGCCCATGCAGTCCGACGTGTCCTGGTGGAACGCCTCCATCGTGGTGTTCGCGAGGATCGAGGGGTGCACCTGCGAGGCCGTCGGGACGTCGGCGCTGACGTTGGCGCAGCCGGAGCCGAGCGTGTCCAGATCCGTCCACTGCGTGCCCACCAGGCGGTAGTTGCGCCACACGGTCTCGGGCCCGGCCCACAGCTCCGCCTGCTCTGCGCTGCCGACGGCGGTGATGGCGTCGTTGAGCGCGGCCGCGGACGACTCGATGGGGTTGAGGCGGCAAACCTGGGAGCGCGTCGCGGGCTGGTCGAGCTGCCAGGTCTCGCCGTCGCCGCCGTTGGGCGCGCCGCCCTCGTTGCACGCATCGCAGTCCGGGCAGTCGGCGGTGTAGAGGTTCCAGTCCCCGGCGGCCGAGGTCGGGCAGCTGGACGTGTCGGTGGTGGAGTCGCAGGCCGGCGCGTTGGCGGCGTGCTCCAGCGTGATCCAACCCCAGTGCTGAGTGACCTGGGTCTTCATGCCGACGTGCATGCCGATCATCGCCATGTCGACGATTTCGCAGGCTTCGACCCCGGTGGAGCTGTGGGCCGCGGGGGTGTAGACGGCGGCGCTGCGCACGTGGAAGTCGCCGGCCACATCGCCGGCGGCCACGTCGAGTTCCTTCCACGCCGCCTTGACCACGACGGACCAGCTCGCCTTGTCGACGCCGCACTGGAAGTTGACCTCGCCCGCGGCCTGCTGCCCTTCGGGGGTGTGGAGGGAGTCGGCGATGACCTGGTCCCACATCGTCTCGTTCAGCAGGACTTCGTAGCGGAGGAAGTTGCCGTTGGAGTCGATGAGGGGGGAGCCCTCGCTGAAGAAGTCGTCGCTCTTGGCGGCCTGGTCCAGGAGCTTGAGGCCCGAGTGGAAGCCCGGCAGGTCCTGACAGACCTGAGGCACGATCTGGTTCGCGGCGCCAAACGCCGGCACCTCGGCCGGCGGCTCGTTGGCGGCGAACTCTTCGGCGCCGGGGAACAGGTTCGAGGTGTCCGACCAGGTCTCGAACACCGCCACGTTGTCGCCGGCCCGCACGTCGCCGCCGGTTCCGTTGCCGGGCAGGGCGCCGGTCTCGCCCGCGGTGGGGTCGGAGATCAGCGAGTAGAAGATGCGCCACGACCAGCAGTCGAACTCGGACTGCGTGGGGTTGGCGGCGTCGTTGAAGTCGGCCTCGCCGGGGAACGCCCAGCCCATGCCGGCGCGGCACTGATCCTCGAACGACGGCTCGGTGGCGTCGTCGTCGTCGGCCGCGTCGTCGTCGTCGGCTGCGTCGTCGTCGTCGTCGGCCGCGTCGTCGTCGTCGTCGTCGTCGTCGGCTGCGTCGTCGTCGTCCACGGTGTCGTCGTCGTCCGGAAGGGGGAGCAGCTCGCAGCCCGACAAGCCGAGGACGGCGGCGGCCAGCACCCAGGGCAGCAGGTTCGGCGAAAGCATCGAGCTAGATGTGAAGTTCATGGGACCCCCGTGGAGCCGGGAGTGTAGAGGCGGCGGATCCCGGAGCCCAGCCGAGCTCGGCGCGGAGACGTGTCTGGCCTTGCGGGAGCAGGCCGCAGCTACTCAGCGACGAGCGTGCCTTCGGCGTAGTACTGGCCGCCGGTGGAGGTCGAGCTCGACGACGAGCCGATCGACAGCACATCGCCCGGCTCCAGCACCAACTGGCCGCGGCCGTCGCACAGCAGCGGAGCGAAGTCGCCGTCGTGGGTGGTCATGGAGGCGGGCACGATCTGCACGCCGTTGACCCTCATGTGCCAGGTCCCGGACATCGTGCAGAACGTGCGCAGGAGCATCTTCTTGCCCGCCGGGACCGTGTAGAGGGTCGGCGGCGCGTTGTACGGAATCGACACCGCGCCCCAGCTCAAGAGGGGAAACGCCCCGCCGCTCAAGGCGGGTCCCAGGTCTTGGGCTCGGGCCGATGGAGTTGCTGCCGCCAACGCCGCCAAGGACAGGATGAGCAAGGCGGCGGACGCGATGAGAGCGGGAAGCTTGTTGGGCATGGTCGGGGCTCCGGAGCCGGGTTGGATCCCGAATCTGCCACGAAGTCGCCCGCCACCGACGGGGCGACTCGCCCTCCCGGGCGGGCGCTGGGGCCGGCGAAGACGGGAGCCAGGGTGGCGCGGTGCGCGGGGAGGCGAGGCCGCGACGCGGCTGGCTCCCAAGAGCCTGTTGCGGCGGAGTTCGACGGGGTGGAGCGGACCGACTTGTAGGTCCTGAGACCCAATCCGGTCCTCGCTTGGGCCAAAATAGGGTCATCCGCCTCGCCCTCCTGCTCCTGCTGCTGCCCTTCGGCTCCGCCTTCGCCGGCGAGGTCCGGGAGCAGCGCCGGGTCTGGTCCAACGGTGAGCCCCAGGAGGTCTGGTACTACGACGGCTCCATCGACCCCGACCGCCTGCTGCGCAAGGAGTCCTTCTACGAGGACGGCCAGCGCAAGCGGATCGTGCGGGCGAAGGCCGGCGTGCAGCACGGCCAGACGCAGACCTGGTACCCCGACGGCAGCAAGGAGTCCGAAGAGGGGTGGCACGACGGCATCGTCCACGGACGAGTCACCCGCTGGCCCAACCCCGGCGGCGACGCCGAGTACAGCAAGAAGCTCAAGCCCGACGTCGAGGAGAGCTACGAGCACGGCGTGCCCCACGGCCGGTGGCGGCTGTGGGAGGACGTGCTGGGGGATCGGTTCCTGCTGCAGGAGCTCACCTACGTGCAGGGGCAGTTCGACGGCGACGAGCGGGTGTGGCACCGCAAGGGGGAGCTGGCTCGCCACCACCGCTACGTCGCGGGGAAGCTGCAGGGCGTTCAGCAGGGCTGGCACAGCGACGGGTCCATGGCCTACGAGTACCGCTTCGAGGACGACCAGCTGCACGGGGTGCAGCGTCAGTTCCGCGGGGACGCGCTGGTCCAGGAGCTCCACCTGGACCGCGGGGTGCTGCACGGCGAGCAGGCCTTTGGCAGCTGGCAGGTGCACAACCGGGGCTTCTGGGACCGTGGGCAGGTCACGATGCGGTACACGGACGAGGAGTCCGGGGCGCTGACCCAGATCGCGCGGTTCCGCTACGAGTTCTACGACCGCTACACCACGACCGGCCAGCTGCAGGTGCACGGCCGGCGGAAGCTCGTGGATCGGCAGTCCTTCGGCGCGGACGGCCGGATGGAGCGCTACTACGCCTCGGTGCCCGACGGCTTCCAGCTGGAGTTCTGGCCTTCGGGGCGGGTCAAGCTGGTCGGCCAGGGCACCCAGGAGAAGCGGCACGGCCGGGTGCTGGTGTTCTACGAGGACGGGACGCTGCAGCGCGAGGAGCACTGGGCGACCGGGCGTCGGGCGTCGGGGTGGACGACCTGGGATCCGCAAGGCCGGCTCGCGTCCGTCGAGGTCTGGGGGGACGGCGGGCACTCGATGGTGGTCACGACCTGGCACTCGGGCGACCAGAAGGCGACCGAAGGCGATGTCGAGCCGGCGAAGGGGCGCGACGCCTTCCGCAAGGTCGGAACCTGGACCTACTGGACGCCGGACGGGCGCACGCTGCGGACCGAGGAGTACACCGCGGCCAAGCGGTCCGGGGGGCCTTCGGTCATCGAGTCCACGACCGAGTGGGACGTCCTGGGGCGGGTCCGGTTCGAGGGGTCGGGCAGCGAGCTCGTGCTGTACGACTACGACCCCGACGACCCCGAGCTGGTCGTGCGACGCCGCACCGTGGACCTGCTGGACCGAAACGAGTTCGGGCTGGAGCGTTGGGACCCCGACACGCTGTCGATCGTGCGCGGAGCGTCCAAGCCCATCCAGGAAGACAAGCTGCACGCCGACGCCCTGCGGGTGGAGCTGCTGGGCAGCACGGGCGTGGTCCGGAGCGCCACCACCTGGCGATCCGATGGGTCGAAGAAGGCGCTGCGGGTGTTCTCGAGGTACGGCCAGTGGGACGGCAAGCAGCGCGGTTGGTACCGCAACGGTCAGCTCGCCTACCTGTTCAGGTACCGGGACTCGCTCGGCATCTCCGAGGCGCAGGAGTTCTGGCCCGACGGCTCTCCGCGGCTGGTGGGGCGCTTTCGCAGGTCCTCTCGGTCGGGCGTGATCCCGGCGGACCTGACGATCTTCAACGAGCGCGGCCGGAAGTGGGAGATCGAGCGACTGCAGGACCCCTTCCGGGGGCCGCCGGAGTTGCTCGACGCGTGCGCGCTGTGGCGGGTCGAACCGGACCTGGCGCGGCCCCCGACGCGGCGGCGCTGAGCGCGGAACTCGGCTCGCACGGCGTGGGCGGTCGGGCCCCCCCGGCCCGTCAGGCCCCCAGACCGAGTCCACGGATCCGGAGTCGGCAGAACGGACGGTTCGCGCCGTGGCCAGCCGGACCCTGGTGATGCCCCGCAGAGTCTGGAGCCCCGCTGCGACCCCCACCGCCGTCGGTCCGCAACAATTCCTCAGCGCTTGTGCGGCCGACCTTGCGGCGGTGCGAAACCTCGGCCGGAGCCGGCGGATCCATTCGCCCCCGGCGCCCGGCCCCTCTATGCCTGCCCCCGGAGACAAGCCCATGCGTCGACTCGTTCCCTTCTTCGCCCTCGCTCTGGCCGCCTGCGCCGGCGGCCCGACCTCCCCGGTCGACGCCCCGTCCGTGGCGGCACCGACGGACCTGGTGACCACGTCGAGCGACCTCGAGCTGCAGGACAACGTCAAGATCCTCGACGGCGACCTCTGCCTCGGCGACGTCTTCACCGACGGCCTCGACCGGCTGCTGCTCGTCCCCAACTGCCCCGTCGCCACCCTGGGCCTGGACCCGGGCACGATCGTCGTCGGCAGCTTCGACGGTGGCTACCTGCGGGAGATCCTGTCGGCCGAGCAGACGGCTGGCTCGCTCATCCTGCACACCGAGCCCATGCCGCTGAGCAAGCTCATCAAGCGCGGCGGCTTCGACGCCACCGTCGAGTTCCCCGAGTCCCGCGAGACCATCGACCTGGCCGGCCGGACCCTGTTCGACGGGCTGACCAACGGCCACCAGGCCGAACTCAGCGTCGGCGTCGGCTCCATCGACCTGGACCAGAAGCTCAACCTGTCCGCCTGGTACGACTGCGACGGCGAGATCGTCGAGGGCGACGACTGCGGCAAGCTCGTCCGCTCGCGCACCGAGATCGACCTGAGCCTGAACGTGGACCTGGCCCTCGAAGCCAGCTTCGACGACGGGGCCTCCATCGCTGGCGAAGTGAGCCTGGCGCGGAAGATCCTCCCGTTCGCGTTCAGCGTGGGCGGCCTGCCCGTCGCCGGCTCGCTCGACGTCCGCGTCGAGGCCCGATACGAAGCCTCGGCCGACGGGCGCGTCTACGGCCGCACCGGCGGTGCGAGCTGGGAAGGCCACCTCATCCTGGGCGGCGAGTGGAACCGCGGCGAAGGCTGGGACCTGACGTCGGACCGCACCTGGGAGAGCCAGGCGCTGGAGCCCGTCAGCCCCGAGCTGAGCCGCTCCTTCGACGCCCGCGTGTCGCTGCGCGCCGAAGCGTTCGTGAAGCTCTACGGCGCCTTCGGCCCCAACGTCTGGGTCGAGCCCTACCTCTCGGGCCGCATCGACGCCAGCTGCGAGACCGCCGACTGGGAGGTCCTCGCCGGAATCCAGGCCGGGGTCCAGCTGCGGCTGCACCTCTTCGCGCTCGACCTCCCGCTGCAGCACGAGTTGGAGAGCTGGGACTGGCAGCACGAGCTGGCGGGCGGCTCCGTCGAACTGCCCGTCACCCTGCCCGGTGACTGCGACGACGCTCCGCCGGTCGACGTCGTGCCGCCGGGGCCGCCGCAGCCGCAGCCCGGCCAGTGCCACTCGACGACGCCCCTGGAGTGCGGCGGGGCCATCGGCTCCGACACCGCCCAGGACACCGCCTGGTCGACCATCGACGGCTGGGGCATCAACGTCGGCAACTACACCGGCGCGGAGATGGCGTTCGAGTTCACCGCCCCCCACGACGGCTCCGTCACCGTGGGCCTGCTGGGCGCCCGCCCGACCGAGGTCAACCACGACGTGTTCGTCATCGACGGGTCCGTCGCCGGCTGCCACGAAGAGGGCACCATCGCCTGGGGCAGCAACTCGGTCAGCTTCGACGCCGTCGCCGGCCAGACCTACTTCCTGGTGGTGGACGGCTACGCCGGCGACGCGGGGTTCTTCATGCTCGAGGTCGAGTGCGACTGAGCTCGGCCCGGGCTGCTCGGCGGCGCCCGCCGCTCGCGACGCTTCCACCGAACCCCCTGAACACGCCCTGCGAACTGGGCACCCAGACCACGGTCTGGATGAATTGGCACGCCATCGGCGGTTCGTTCGTCGGCATCACGAGCCTGCTGGTGGGCCGAGAGGCCTGGGCCCCGCGACGGCAAGCCGCCAAGGCCCTGCTCGCCGTCTACGGCATCTGGTCACTTCAGAACCTCCACCTCACCGTGGCCACGCGCCATTTCACGTCGGTGACGTGGCTGCACGCCAGGTTCTGCGCGGTGTGCGCGGTGCTCTGCGTGCGCTTCCCCATGACTCCGGCCGATTGAG
>Ga0055584_100005621_pt1 | contig 12286 bp, 8 predicted proteins | sample OSDHelmetaG_FD_58716 | JGI IMG/M metagenome (GOLD analysis project Ga0055584, IMG submission 58716) | Pelagic marine sediment microbial communities from the LTER site Helgoland, North Sea, for post-phytoplankton bloom and carbon turnover... | ecosystem: Environmental > Aquatic > Marine >... | reverse complement strand
TGCACCTTATTGTTGATCACCTGGTTACGGAGACAATTGCGGCCAAGATGAATCGCCGCGCGCGACACCCCTGAGATGGTATTGCCTTCGATGCGGTTTCTGGTGTTCAAACCGGCGGGATCAAATTTATCGTACCACCAAACGCGTACGCCAATGTGGGTGTTTCGAATGCGATTGCGCAGCACTTCACAGTCAGATGCGTCGTTCAGTTCCACCCCGATCATGGCACCATCGATCTCATTGCCGACTGCCCTACATCGAAACGCGAAGTGGTCGAAATCGATGGCCTCGTCGTTCAGTCCACCGATGCGACAGTCTATCACCGAACTGTCCACGGTGTGATAGAATGCGACTGCCCGGCCATAGCAATTGGTGAAAGTGCAGTTCCGAACGGTGATGTTCGACGCCGGCTTTCCGGTCGGCCCCTTTTCGTAGTTATACGGCGCAGAAATCCAGATGGCGGAACGGAGATGATGACCCGGCATGGGAATCGCAGGATCAAGGCCACCATCGATTTGCAGGTTGATCAGACTCACGTTGGAGACTGCGTAGCCAAGAAACATCCGATGCGAGTAACCGATCCGACTGTTGGCAGGAATTGCTTTCGTAAGCGGTTTCGTCAATCGGAGTTTTCGACCTGCCACCGAGGCAACCGTCACCGTGGTTATTCTCTCTTTACCGCCCCCGGGTGGCAGCACGGCAAGTTCGCCGTCCGCCGCAAATTCAGCAACTCGATCAAGGCTGAGAGTCTGTGCTCCGATCGGAGCCTCACCAGACACCAAGCGAGGCCCGGGCAGGCGCAACACCGTGTTATTCGTGCCTCGGATTGTCTCATTGCTGGAAAGCCGCACCTCTTTGCGGATGAGCCATTGGCCACCGTCAATGATCACCTCGCCGCCCTTGCCCTTGAGTTTGGCCAAGGCCGAAACCAATCCAGTCTCATCCATTGTCCGCTTGGGGTTCCCCTTCAGGACAATTTGAATCGCCTGCGCGTTGATCAGGCACGTCGACAACAAGGACAATAGCAATCTCATGGTTTCACAGCTGATGCCGTAAACTGTTCGGCGAAGAATTGATTCGCCGTATCAAGGGCGAATTCATGCCCGCCCGGCGAAATCGTGAATCTCGGTGGCATCCCCCCCGCCTGCTTGAACAGCGGAGTGATCAGATCGACACAGCGCTTGGCTTCCACCGGTCCGAAGCCATCGGTCTTGCCATTGGACACATGCATCGGGCGGGGAGCGACAAGCAACGCCAACTCCGGGAGATCGAAATCCGGCAGCAGTCCGGGGATCGCACCACATTTGCAGTGTCGATTGCGATCGCGGATGAAACTCACGCGCATGCTGCCAAATATGCCCTGAAAACTCGTGGCGGCGACGCGCGGCTCCATCGCCGCAGCGCTCAAGGCCAGCAGTCCACCGGTCGACACTCCGGTCACTCCGACGCGACGAACATCCACCCGGGAATCGGCGAAAATGTGGTCGAGCAGGATGCGTTGATGCGCAAACAGCAGGCTGTACCAACCGTGCCCCTCCAGCCGTAGCGCCTGATCGAGATCGTGATGCCGATCAGCACCCGGCTCCATGCCGATGTTTTCCATCGCAAAGACCAGATGACCCGCCTTGGCGAACTGTGCGGCACAGGCGTGCTGATAGCTTTTCGGGTCGTCGAGGATTTGAGCCACCTTGCCGTGCCCCATGAAGCAGACCACCGTGGAAAGGACCTGCCCGGGTGCGGAATCCAGCGGCTCCAAGCGGAAGAAGCGAAACAGGACTTCGCCATCGAGTGATACCAGGTATTCACGGCGACGATGCGTGGCGTGCACAGATTCTTTCCCAACCGCTATTCCAATCTTGCCCCGATACGGATACAGCATGCGATCGACAAACTGTTCCCGCTGTCGCACCTGCCAATTCAGGAAATCGCCAGGGCTCTTGAATTGGGGAACATTGAGCGGGCGAATTCGCGCCGCCTCAACGTCATGCAAAAAGCGCCGGGGGGGCGCTGGGACAACGGAGGTCAGGCCAGCCTGGAAGCCGCGCATCTTCTTCGCTTCCTCAAGTCCGACAATCCCGAGGCACAACCACCACTGAGGAAGCCCAGCCAGTTCTTGTCCCGGTTTCAACTCGCGAAACCAAATCGCCGCCTGCTTCCCTTCCTTTCCGGAATTGCTTGAGCCGCGATACCCGTCCTTGCGCCAAAGGTGCCAGCCGCATTCCACCGGTGACCGACCTCCCGCAAAGGTCCAAGACCCGGTGTTGTTGTATTCGAATGCGGCGAAGACCACCGCCGGCCGACGGAACCGCATCCGAACTCCCGAGCCATCGCCTCCGTTGAAGACATATCTTGGAAGGCCCAGGAGTTCTTCCGGCAATGCCTGCATGGCATAGTCGCGATTGAGAAAGGAACGGGCGCCAACCGCAGATTCACCGGCCTGAACGTGCGCACCGGCAACCCGATCAATCAGAACATCCAACCTGCCTGGAGGCAGATTGTCCTCGGCAATTTGTGACAAGGTTCGCCGCAGTCTCGCCGGATGATCCGATGACAATGAGTCCGGTCCGAATTCCAGCAGGTCCAAGGTCTCATCGAGTTCCCCCATCGTTCCGTTCAGGTGCAATCGGCAGCCCGAGGTACGAATTCTTTTCACCGGTCCGTCGCCATCAGCCAACCAACGCGGCCACAGCCGGATCGTGTCCACGCCCGCATTGGCGAAGTCTTCAATGGCTTCGACCGTGGGAATCAGCGCCAATTGCCGTGCCTCCGGCAGCAGTTCCCGAAAACGCAACGCTTGGGCGACACTACGGACTCCAACGATCGTCTTCTTCGCATCTCCATGCCTGGTGATCACCTGCACCACCCGTCGATCGTATTCATCCCCCTGCTCCTTCAAATCCAGCAGCAGATCGATCCGCCCACGCGCCGCTTGGGCAGCCTCGATCAAAGAGGGAATCCGCGCGCCCCGATAGGCCGAACCAAACCAGGATCCGACATCGAGCTTCTGCAGCTGTTCCAAAGAAAGGGCATTGGCCGGTCCCTTGCCATCCGTCGTGCGATCAAGCGTGGTGTCATGCAGCAGAAACAGTTTGCCATCCCGACTCGTCCGAACATCTACCTCCACCGCCGTTGCCCCCGCTTCAATTGCACGACGCAATGATTCCAAAGTACATTCCGGTCGCTCAGCACTCGCGCCGCGATGGGCAATGATCTGGGCCACCCGCTTCGCCGCGGCCGACCGCCCCTCCCCGGCAGAAATTTCAGCGGCGCGGCCCGGTACAAACAGCAGACCAATTCCATAAAAGAAGAATGCCAAGCGATGGCGGAATGGATTCATGTGGAAGCAGCCTGCCGTGAGGACCTAATCATGGCAATGGCTGACCCGGAACGCCAGCGAGGTAATCTGTCTCCGAAGTTCACATCGCAAACACGCGATCCATCCGTTGGGCGATGTCTTTCAATCGTGTCAAATCGCCCCCCGCTACCTCGGCCGATCCCCAACCACCTCGATACTTGATCTCCCGCACCGCCTTCATGACTTCCGCCCAATCGACGCTGCCTTCGCCAAGCTTGGCCTTGAAACCCTTCCACAGGCCTTCGTCGTTCTGCAGCTTTCGGCTGTATTCCTTGATGTCGAGCTTGAGGATGCGATCACCGAGAATCCGGATCCATTGCTCGGGCCAGCCGAAACGGACCACGTTGCCGACATCGAAATACCAGCCGACCTGGGGGCTATTGAAGGAGTCTACAAAATCGCGCGCCTCCAGCGGGCTCACAAAGATGTTGTTCCACACGTTCTCGCACGCGATCTTCACACCTGTTTCACGACTGACCGGGATCAGCTGGGCAATTGATTTCTGTAAGCGCTCGTAAACGAAATCGTATTGATACTTCTCGTTCACGATCCCCGGATAAAGCAACACCGTGTTTCCACCCAGCGCCTTGGCATCATGCAGAGCCTGGGAGAAACGCTCGATCCCGGTCTTGCGCTCCGACTCGTCATCCAAGCCCATCATTCGACCCGCAGCACCCGCGACCAATCCGGGCACGACCAAACCGGATGCAGCTGAGGCCTCCTTGATCTGAGCGATATCCCCGGCCGGCACCGGTCCATCAAATTCAATCCCGTCAAAGCCGGCTTCTTTCGCCAAGGAGAACTTCCGGGCGATCGATTTCACCCCCTTGATCATCCCATGCTTAAGCGATTTGCGCAGAGGTAATCTGCTCTCAGCTGTTTGCCCCCGCGGGCAAATGCAGGCAGCCACAGCCACGGTTGAACCGGTCTTGAGAAAACGACGTCTGGATTCAGAATAGTGCATGTCTTTTTTCGGTTACAGATCTCGAATTTTTGCCAAAGCATTGACTCGTTCCTTCAGCGGAAAACTGACAGCGCGACCGTCCTGTCGATGCGACTCGAGAACGGCGCAGACCATTTCCACGGTCCAGGTCGCCTGCTGAACATCGCACAAAGGTGCACGATCGGCACGAATGGCATCGATGAGATCACGGGCCGGCCGGACGTGGTTCATGGTCTCCGTCAACACGGCCCCGTTGGTTTCCGGTACACCCGGGCCGGCGGTGGTGATCGGTATCCAGGGGCGCGGTTCCTTGGTCGGTTGAAACGGATTGCCGGGAACGAGGTGCGCCAAGGGCGTGCGATCGCATTGAATGTTTACAATGCCCTTGCTGCCGATGAGCTGCAGCCCAAACCCGGCGTTGCGAGTGCCGTCATTGGCAATGGAATCGAAAGTGCCGATGACGCCCTTGGAGAACTCATAGCGCGCGTGAAGTTCATTGCCCGCCATCAGGCCGAGACCTTCACCACCTTTGCGGACATCCGCCTTGCTGGCGCGCCTGCCGTCTCGGTAGAGCGAGCCCGAGCAGGATAACGGATCCCCTCCGAAATACTGCATCAGGTTCAGCACATGCGAACCAAGGACCCAAAGATCCTCCACGCCACCGCGCCGATCGCCCTTCCCGCGGCCACGGATCTCCAACAGCCGACCAAATTCCTCTCCGGCAACCACATCATCAATTGCCTGGAGAGTCGGGTTGTAACGATTACGATGCGCAATCGCCAACTTCGTCCCGTGCTTTTGGCAGGCGGCGACGATCTCATCGGCCTCCGCCGGCGTCCGACAAAACGGTTTCTCGATGTAGATCCCCTTGGCACCAGTTTCCGCGGCTGCGACCGCCATATCCCGATGCAGGTCGGCATACCGGGGACATACCGCGACAACGTCAGGCCGCATTTCCTTCAGCATCTTGTGATAATCGGAAAAACCCTTCGCGATCTTCAGCTTCTTGAGTTCCTTCGCCAACCCCTGCTCGTTCGGGTCAGACGCGGCGACAATTTCAGTCTCCTCAAGTCTTAGCCAGACGGTGTCCAATCCGTGACCAAAGTTGCCCCTCCCCGTGTGTCCGATCACGGCAATTCGCAATCGTTTCTTGGCAGCGTGCAAGGCGTTGGGAACAAGGGCAACAGAAGCGGTGGTTGCAAGAAATGTCCGACGGGTCATGGGACAATGGTATCGGCCGTCAACCCGCGCCGGTCAAGAAACCGTATTTGACTGCGAACGCACGAATCATCTAAGCAGGCACCGTGTCCGGTGTCGTAGAGATATGCGTTTCCTGAATTCAATGCTACCGCTCCTCGCGGTCGTCGCCATTCTCCTCACCCCGGCCCAATCCACTGAAGCGGCCGACGAGGCCAAGATCTGGACACCCAAAGAGATTGTTCGCGAAGGCACGAAACTCTGCGACAACTCAACCAAACGGGTCGTTGAGTTTCGTGTGGCCTCTATCAGACCGGTCTCGAAGATCGATGCGGATGGCAAGAAGAGCGATGTGCCGCATCTGGTCCCGGCCGGCGGCTTTGCGCGATTTGGCGGATTCTCCGCGCCGCTTGAAAATGAGTATCTGGCGACTTTGACCAAGAACGGCATCACAGATCTGGAATCGCACTTCGTCGGCAAGCAGGTGAAGATCAAAGGCATCGCAGGAGCCAGTGCCTTGGATCTGATCGGACGGGAAACAATTTGGTCCTACTACCTCACCCTGCGATCATCTGACCAAATCTTGACGAACGATCGATGATCAGCTCGTGGTCACTGGGTGACGAACGCCGGTATCAGTTTTTGCGGAAGGGTCCTAAGCATTTTGCCCATGCCTTTGTTGTGGGCGGTAACGACAGCTACCAGATCAATTTCAGGGAACATGAAAATGAACTGACCACCTGCACCACGGCCCTGTTTGCCGCGGTAGGTCTTGCCCCCGACTTCGAAGTCTTCAACCCACCAGAAGTAACCGTAGTTGGACTTGCCATAGCTGAGTTTGAGCGGGCTGGTCGCACGTTTGATGAAATCGGCCGGAATAAGCTGATTCCCCTGCCATTTGCCCTCGTCGAGGATGAGCATCCCCATCTTCAACATGTCGCGGGAGCGGAAGCTGGAACCGGCGGCGGACTTGGGCAAGCCGCTGAGATCGGCCTGCCAGCCATAGTTGCTGATACCCATGCGACCCAGGAGTTCATTGTGGATGAAGTCCTTGGCACTTCCTGGAACGACTGCGTCGACGACCTGCATGGCCAAGGCTGGATCCGATGCCTGATACTTGAACGTGCGAGGCGCCGGTGGGATCGGATCGCTGTGTTGCAGATATGCCTGAATCTGGCCCTGCCCTTTCAACGTCTTGGGCGTCTTGCGCAGTTCTTTCACCTGGTCCGGCTGCAGCCGAATACCGGAACTCATGTGCATGGCTTCATGCAGAGTGATTTTGTCCGCACCGTTGACCATTTTGTCCGGTGACAAGTCTTTCAGGAATCCGACAACAGGTTTGTCGAGATCTTCAATCGACAGATGACCGAGTTGAATGGCGCGCCCCACCCCCATGGCGGTATAGGACTTGGTGATCGACATCTGGTAGTGCGGATAGTTCGCCCGGCCGCGACGGAAATAGGCCTCGAAGATCAGCTTTCCACGATAAGCAACCAGAAGGCTATCCGTCTTGCCTGACTTTTCATTCTTCGACGGCTTGGCTAGTTCGCGAGCGTAGTTCAGCACAAGCTCCTTGTTCCCACCATCACCACCGAGTTTACCGACCGGGATGCCGTCTTTTCGATCCCCCGGCGCCGCGCTGAGGAAAGGCTGCTTCAAGTACGGAAGTTTGTGCTCAAGTGCGTAGGAAACATCAGCGGCATTGAGATCGGTGACTTCGGGTGCCAACCCATTGCTTTTCTCTGCCGCCTGAAGGGCAACGGAAGCGGTCAATGCCAAGGCGATCGTCAGTAGTCTATTGTTCATCTTCTGTTCAAATCGTAGAGGCGAAACCCGACGATGTCACAGATCAGTTTTTGATCTCTCCCTTCCCGAATCCGCTCGAATCGGTCTTCCCATCGATTCAGCGAACGATAGGATTCCTCCACTGCCCGAATTGAAATGAGATTTCCAAAATACTCACTTGCCCTCCTCGTATTGGTTTCCGCGATGAGCAAAACGATTTCAGCAGAATCGAAAGCTCCACCGAAGCCATCCCGCTCGCAGCAGAGCGCGAAATACGCCGTTCAAGTCAGCGCGAGGGTTCAAACGGAACCGACGCAGATTCAACTGCGATGGCCAAAGGCGCCCTCCCCCTGCCTGACACACGTGATTTATCGGCGCTTCTTTGGCAGCCGAAAATGGAGCGCAACTCCGGCTGCCGTCTTGGACGGTGAAGCCACCGCATTCACGGACAAAGAGGTAAAGCCCGGGGTCCAATACGAATATCGAGTGGATCGCCTGGCGCGTGATTACATCGGGCGCGGCTATTTGTGTGCCGGGAGTGAGTTGCCGGAGGTGGAGAACCGCGGCGGTGTGTTGCTGCTCGTCGAATCTGGTGTGGCCAAAGCCCTGACCAATGAACTCGAACGTCTTCGCCGAGATCTGATCGGCGACGGGTGGCGCGTCATTCGACGCGAAGTCAAACGTGACGATACGGTTGCCATTACGCGGACGCAAATCCGGAACGTTTGGAGCCAAAGCAGCAATGAACTGCGGACCGTCTTTCTGCTAGGTCACATTCCTGTTCCCTACTCGGGATCAATCAATCCCGATGGGCACAAGAATCATCGGGGTGCATGGCCAGCGGATCTGGTCTATGCCGACGTGGATGGGGAATGGACGGACACAGAGACTCACAAGACCTACAAACGTGGCAATCAGGAGAACGTTCCGCTTGACGGGAAATTCGATCAGAACACCATCGCACCCAACTCCCTGGAACTGGAATTGGGACGCGTGGATCTGGCAAACATGCCGGCATTCGAGTCGGATGAAGTCGAACTGCTGCGCCGGTATCTGCAAAGGAACCATGACTTCCGCCACGGCCGGATCTCGGCCCCGGAGCGCGGACTGATCGATGATCACTTTGGCGGCTTTCGCGGCGAAGCCTTTGGCTGGAGCGGCTGGTCCAATTTCGCTGCCTTCTTCGGCGCGGACAATCTGGACGACCGGGATTGGTTTTCCACGTTGCCCGAGACCGCCTACCTCTGGGCCTACGGCTGCGGCGGCGGCGGCTTCACCCGGGCGAACGGCGTGGGTAACACCGGCGACTTCGCGACGAAAGGCTCACGAGCCGTTTTCACCATGCTTTTTGGCAGTTACTTCGGGGATTGGAATGAGCCCGACAATTTCATGCGCACTCCCTTGGCGGCCAAGGGATACGGACTGATCTGCGCTTGGGCGGGTCGTCCGCATTGGATTCTTCATCCGATGGCGCTCGGCAAGAATATCGGCTACTGCGCCCTGCGCACGCAGGCCAACAACTCCATCGGCGATTACCCCAGCCCGGACAACACCCGCCTGACCAAGTCAGGAAAGAAAGACGAATCCGAATGGGACCCGAATCCCATTCATGTGGCGTTGATGGGAGATCCGACCCTGCGCCTCCATCCGCTACCCCCCCCCGTCGATGCGACCGTGGAGAAGACCGACGAAGGCTGGTTGCTACGTTGGAACCCCGGCAATGCCGAGCGCACGATCAAAGAAGTTTCCTATCTCGTCTTTCGCGCCCCGTCACTGAATGGGACATTTAGGCGCCTGACCGAAGAGCCGTTGAAGGAAGCGAAGTTCGTCGACACCGATACAACCGACACCAATGTTGTATACCTGATCAAAACGCGGATTCTTCAGGAATCCGCCAGCGGAACGTATTTCAACACCAGCCAGGGACGATTTCTGGAGCCGACCAGGTAGTCCACGATCTCGGGTCGGGAACAGATGGTTATCTGAATCACAACCGGCTAGGGTCAACAACTGACATGGCGAATATCGGACGATGGAACAATCTGACTGCGGTTGAAGAGAACTCATACGGCATGATGCTCGATGGGGACGAGCACGGTCAGATTCTGATACCCAATCGCTATCTGCCAAGTGACGCGCAGGTCCATGATGAGTTCGAGGTGTTCGTCTATCCGGATTCCGATGATCGGCTTATCGCCACCACGGAGGAACCGTTGGCTCAGGTCGGCGAGTTCGCATGTCTGGAAGTCGTAAGCGTAAATCCAAGAATTGGGGCGTTCCTCAATATGGGATTGGTAAAGGACCTGCTGTTGCCGTTTGCAGAACAGGTCGGAAAACCGCGGGTCGGTCAGCGGGTCATGGTGGCCATCGTGCTCGATGACAAGACGGACCGGATCGTCGCGTCGATGCGCACGCGACGGCACATGGACAAGTCACCTCCGCCGTATGATGACGGCGACGCAGTGCAGTTGCTCATCGCCGATCAGACGCCATTGGGATTCAACGCGATCGTCAACCAACGCCATATGGGTCTGCTCTATCATTCCGACCTGTCGACGCCCTTGGAGATCGGGCAGTCCATTGATGGCTTCATTCGCAAGGTTCGCCCGGAAGGAAAGATCGACCTGAGTCTGGATCGTGCCGGTTACGGAAGGGTGGCCACGCTGTCGGACGACATCATCGAAGCCCTGCGCAACAGCAACGGCTTCCTCAGCGTCGGGGACAAAACCCCGCCGGAGAAAATCCGGCACCTCTTCGGGACCAGCAAGAAAGCGTTCAAACAGGCCCTTGGTGCGCTCTACAAGGAGCGAAGAATCGAATTCGAAGGTCAGGGTATCAGGTTGTTGGAAGAGGAGTCGACTTAGTCGCCAGAAATAGCCAGGGACTTCACGGATGGGGAGGATTGATCGTGCGGGATGCATCGACGAAGCCTGCTTTCCGAACACCCGAACCAGCCTTCCCCTCATCACCCAACTCACGGACGTAGTTTCTCGTGAGTTGGTCCATCCGGCGGACAACTGAAACGTGGTCGGCGGCGACATTCCATGTTTCACCAGGATCAGAGTTCAGATCGAAAAGAGCACCTTGCGGAATCTCCAGATACGCCTCTGTGCCGACTCCGAGGAATTTGGTGGCCTTCGGATAATACTTCCAGCGGCCTTCGCGCACAGCATGCAGCAGTACCTGGTTGGTATCGCGATACTGCTGTTCCGCATTGAAATATCCATAGTAAACGAAGCGTTTCCGGGGCGAGACGGGCGGCAGTTGTCGGTCGAACAGGCTGCTGACATCGACGCCGTCAATCGGAACGGCGGACGTATATGGTTGGCCGGCGAGCGCAGCAAATGTGGGCAACAAGTCCATGGTGGTGGCCATCAGGTCGGTGCTGGTCCCAGGCGAAATCGTGCCGGGCTGCCAAGCGATCGTCGGGACCCGAAAGCCGCCTTCAGCCGCCGTCGCCTTGCCTCCGCTGTAGGGTGCGTTCGAGGAGTATCGCGGCTTCCGTTTCTGAGCCGGCGTCAGTTTCTTAAACACGCCGCCGCCATTGTCCGAGGTGAACAGGACGAGCGTGCGTTTATCGAGTTTCAGTTCGACGAGCAGATCCAGGATTTTGCCGACCGACCAGTCGATTTCGGCAACCGTATCGGCGTAGAGCCCCTTGCCGGTGGAATTCAGAAATGCGGGGCTGGCGGCGTGGGGGCCGTGCACCATATTGTGAGGGAGGTAGAGGAAAAATGGGTTCTGCGTTCCTTGTTCTTTGTTCTTGGATGTCAGCGATCTGATAAATCGGATCGATTCTTCGGTGTAGCGCCTGGTCAGGAAACCGAAGTCGTCCGGATCCAGTTCCTCGATCACCGTTTCGCCCCTCACCATCGGCGGTGGCACCTTGAAGGGTTTGGCGCGGACACCCATGTCGTGGCCATTGGGGATGCCGAAGAATTCGTCAAAACCCTGGCGGGTGGGAAGGAATGGTGGCTGATCACCGAGATGCCACTTGCCGATGCAGGCCGTGGCATAACCGCGTTCCTTCAGCACTTCCGCAATGGTGACCTCGTCCGGATTGAGCCCCTTGGGTCCACCGGGCCACAGCACGCTCGCGTGCGGCAGTGGATCCCGCGTCTCGTTGTAGAGCATATCGACCCGGACCGGGTAACAACCCGTCATGATGGCGGCCCGCGAAGGGGTGCAGACACTGGAGGCGCAATAGAAACCGGTGAACTTCCGTCCCTCCCTTGCCATTCGGTCCAGATGCGGCGTGTAGTGGATGCCTTTGCCAAACGGGGAGATGTCGGCATTTCCAAGATCATCGACAAAGATCACGATAAAGTTGGGTTGATTGGTCACGGGAAGTGCTGGCGGGGGTGCGAGCAGCAGACTAGCGAGGATGAACAGGTATGGAGTTTTCATTCGGTGTCGGGTTCCCAGATACGATTTGTCCGCGCTTCGCGGTATCCTTGGTTCGTTGGTTTCATCTTCCAGATCTCGACCGTCTTGATTGTGGTGGGGGCACCGAAGGTATAGGCGTCGAAACCGGTGGCGGACTGCCAGTTCATGTCGGCCGCAACCATCGCCTGGCGGCCATTGACGAAGACTTCGACGAGGTATTTGTCGATAAAGATACGCAATTGCACGTCTTCGCCGGCGGGCAGATCGGCCACTGCAAAAGGCGCTTCGGTGCTGCCGACCCGCAACGTCCGATTGTTCGGCTGGAAATAGATGGGCAAGCCGTTGCGTTTCTCGTCGGAGAACAGGCGGAAGCCGAATCGTTTTCGCTCCGCCTGTTCGCGATCGATTTTGATCCGGATTTCGTAGGCGTGACCATTCAGGTTGGCAATTCGATTCGTGGCTTCGCCGCCGGCGATCCGGACCCGAGGCACGAGTTCGATGTTCTCCTGGATCACGCGTTGGCGGCGCAATGACTCCAACTCGCCCAGGGGTTCGATCCGCAATCTGCCATCCGCGCCAAGGCTCAGTTCCCGGGGCAGAGACAGAACGGTTTCCGATCG